>Ga0207648_10000098_pt1 | contig 83484 bp, 106 predicted proteins | sample KBSMisM32_FD_184310 | JGI IMG/M metagenome (GOLD analysis project Ga0207648, IMG submission 184310) | Miscanthus rhizosphere microbial communities from Kellogg Biological Station, Michigan, USA - KBS Miscanthus M3-2 (SPAdes) (version 2) | ecosystem: Host-associated > Plants > Roots >...
GTCGCGGGGATTACCGAACAGGATCTTCCCCACGTTCTTCAAGTCACCCACGAGCTGCGCGACGGTGGCATTCGCGTCGAGTATGCGCTGAGCCTTCAACCAGTTGGGAAGCAGCTGAAACTCGCCGACGCGCGGGAAGCCAGATTCGCGGTCCTCATCGGCCCCGATGACCGGGCCAAGGAAGAAGTGGTCATCAAGGACCTCCGGACCAAGGAACAGACATCGCTCCCGGCGTCCTCGGTGGCCGAGGAGCTGAAACGTCGTCTCAATACCTGAACTCGAGACTCAATCTTCAATCTGAAATCTTCAATTTGAAATGATCGAATGGCAGACGATAAGGCCCTGACTCCCCGCGCCACCGACTTCAGCGCCTGGTACAACGAAGTCATCATGCGAGCCCAGCTGGCCGACTACAGCCCGGTGCGCGGATGCATGGTCATCCGTCCCAATGGCTACGCCATTTGGGAGCAGATGCAGCGCGCCCTGGATGACATGTTCAAGGAGCATGGGGTTCAGAACGCCTATTTCCCTCTCTTCATCCCGATGAGCTTCTTCTCCAAGGAAGCGGAGCACGTGGAGGGGTTCGCGCCCGAGCTCGCGGTGGTGACGCATGGTGGCGGGAAGGAGTTGGACGAGCCCCTCGCAATCCGGCCCACCTCGGAGACCATCATCTACTCGATGTACGCCAAATGGATTCAGAGCTACCGCGATCTGCCGATGCTCATGAACCAGTGGTGCAACGTCGTGCGCTGGGAGATGCGCACGCGATTGTTCCTGCGCACCGCGGAGTTCCTCTGGCAGGAGGGACACACGGCTCACGTGTCCGAGACGGAGGCGGAAGAGTTCACTCTCACCATCCTCAAGACTTACCGACGCTTCGCGGAGGAATGGATGGCGATGCCGGTGCTCACGGGCCGGAAGACTGATAGCGAGCGGTTCGCCGGTGCGCTGCGGACCTACTGCATCGAGTCGCTGATGCAGGACAATAAAGCGCTGCAGGCCGGGACTTCTCACAACCTGGGCCAGAACTTCGCCAAGGCGTTCGAAGTCACCTATCAGAACGACAAGGGTGGCCTCGACTATGTGTGGAACACTTCCTGGGGAGTCTCGACCCGGTTGGTGGGTGCCCTGGTCATGACCCACGGGGACGATGCCGGCATCATCACGCCGCCAAGGCTGGCGCAGTACCAGGCGGTCATCGTGCCGATCTACAAGTCGGATGAAGAGCGGACCACGGTGCTGGGCGCCGCCGATCAGGTGTTCCGCGAGCTCAAGACCGGAGGGATCCGGGTACATCTCGATGCGCGAGAGGGGATGAAGCCCGGCGCCAAGTATTACGAGTGGGAGGGCAGGGGCGTCCCGCTGCGCCTGGAGATCGGGCCGCGCGATGTGGCGGCGGGGCACGTCATGCTGGCCCGGCGAACCGGTGGTAAGAAGACGCCCTTCGCCACCAACGGACTGGCGCATGCCCTGAGAATCGAAATCGACGCCATGCAGCAGGATCTGCTGGATGCGGCCCGCACTCGCCGGGAGCAGAACAGCATCCGCGGCGTTAACAAGGAGACATTTCTGGAGTTTATCGCTCGGGACGGCGGATTCGCCTACGGCGGCTGGTGCGGCGATACCGTGTGTGAGGCCGACATCAAGGAGCAGACCAAGGCGACGATTCGCTGTCTGCCGGACGAAGAGTTCCGCTCTCCGACCCCACCGACCAAATGCATGTGGTGTAACCGTCCCGCGGTAGCGGAGGCCGTATGGGCGAAAGCGTACTGAACCCGGAGCGGCGAACCCACGGCAGAGCGGGAAATACGCCAGTGGACACCGCCGCCCTGTTCGCCGACGCCGGGCTCGAACGCCGTGGAGCCTCTCTCGTTCTGGGCGACGTGCGCCTCAGCGAAGTCGCCGAACATGCAGGCACTCCGACCTACGTGTACAACGCCGCAGTCATCCGGCGGCAGTACAAACTCCTGGACCAGGCGCTGTCGAAATTGCCTCACCGGGTTTGCTTCGCGGTAAAGGCCAACAGCAACCTGGCCGTCCTGCGGGTGCTGCGTGACCTGGGCGCCGGGGCGGATATCGTCTCCGGCGGGGAGATGCACCGGGCGCTCGCCGCGGGATTCCCCGCTGAACGCATCGTGTTCAGCGGAGTGGGGAAGTCGGTGACCGAGCTCGAAGAAGCCGTAGCCGCAGGCATCGGCCACATCCACCTCGAATCGAGCGACGAGCTGCAGAAGCTTGGTGCGATCGCGACCGCGCAGCGGAAGCAGGTGACGGTCGGGATCCGGGTGAACCCCGACGTTACCGCCGACACCCATCCGTACATCGCGACGGGTCAGGGCGGCATCAAGTTCGGCGTGCCGGTGGATCAGGTGGTTGACCTGGCCGTCCAGGTGCACGCTCACCAGTGGCTGCGGCTCGACAGCATTGCGATGCACATCGGCAGCCAGATTCTTGATCCCAAGCCTTACCGGTTGGGCCTGGAGCGACTCATCGAGCTGGTGGGTCGAGTTCGTGCCGCCGGCATTGATACCCTCAAGAACCTCGACATCGGTGGCGGACTCGGCATTCGCTACCGCGATGAAACACCGCTCCTGCCCCAACGCTTCGCCGAGGCGATTCAGCCGCTCGGCGAGCGTACCGGTCTCACCATGGTCGTCGAGCCGGGACGATACCTGGTCGGCAGCGCCGGTGTGTTGCTCACTACCGTGCTTTCCCGGAAACACTCGGGCGGGAAGGAACTGGTCCTGGTGGATGCGGGAATGAACGATCTGGTCCGGCCCAGTCACTACCAGGCCTACCATGAGATTGCCGAGCTGGAGTCTCAGGGACGCCCAGTTGGTCAGGTTGATGTCGTGGGCCCGGTCTGCGAGACAGGCGATTTTCTGGCACTCGATCGAGAGCTGCCGGGCCTCAGTGCCGGGGAACGGGTCGCGTTGCTGGGCGCCGGTGCCTATGGCTTCGTAATGAGCTCGAATTACAACGCCCGCGCCCGTGCAGCCGAAGTCCTGGTAGACGGTGCACGATGGGGTGTGGTTCGAGAGCGAGAACGGGTCGAAGATTTGTTTCTGAGTGAGCGCGTAGAGCTGATAGATGGTCGCTAAACAACCAACTCACACTACATGACAGAGCACCACGCCGGCATCCTCATCGTCGACTTCGGTTCCCAATACACCCAGCTCATCGCGCGGAGGGTTCGGGAGGCCAGGGTCTACTGCGAAATCCATCCCCCATCTCGCACGGTGGAGTGGATTCGTCAGTGGAAGCCCAAGGGGATCATTCTTTCGGGCGGGCCGAATTCGGTATACGGCGACAACGTCCCCACCGCCGAGCCGGCCCTGCTCGAACTGGGCACGCCGGTTCTCGGCCTCTGCTACGGTATGCAGCTGCTAGCCCACCTCTCAGGGGGGAAGGTTGAACGGGCGGCCCGCCGGGAATACGGCCGGGCGATGATCGAGATCAAGGGCGGGAAGCTGTTCCATGGTTTCGGCGACGGGGAAGAAACCCCGGTGTGGATGAGCCACGGGGATCACGTGGATACGGCTCCTCCGGGTTACCGGGTTACCGCGTCGAGCGCCAATGCGCCGGTTGCGGGATTCGAGCATACCACGAAGCCGCTCTACGGCGTGCAGTTCCACCCGGAAGTCGCGCACACCCCGCGAGGCGGAGAGATCCTCCACAACTTTCTCTTCGAGGTCTGCGGCTGCGCTCCTGATTGGACGCCGGGTAACTTCATCGAAGGAGAGATCGCCCGGATCCGCGAGCTGGTGAAGCCCGATCAGCGGGTGATTTGCGGCCTGTCGGGCGGGGTGGATTCCTCGGTAGCCGCGGTGCTGGTCCATCGTGCGGTCGGCGACCGCCTCACCTGTATCTTCGTGGACCACGGCCTGCTTCGGCTGCATGAGCGCGACCAGGTCGAGCACACCTTCCGTCGGCACCTGGGGATCGATCTCCGGGTCGTGGACGCCGGCGCCCAGTTCCTCGCGGACCTCGACCGCATCACCGATCCCGAGCTCAAGCGCAAGAAGATCGGGCACCGCTTCATCGACGTCTTCGAAGGGGAGGCGAAGAAGGTCGGAGCGGGCGTCGCCTACCTGGTGCAGGGGACGCTCTATCCCGACGTGATCGAGTCCATGTCCCCCCTGGGCGGGCCATCGGTCACCATCAAGACCCATCACAATGTGGGCGGACTTCCCGAGAAGCTTCCCTTCAAGCTGATCGAACCGCTGCGGGAGCTGTTCAAGGACGAGGTCAGGCAGGTAGGGCGCGAGTTGGGATTGCCCGACGAGATGGTGGGCCGCCATCCGTTCCCCGGCCCCGGGCTCGCGATCCGGGTGGTGGGTGACATCACGCCGGGCAACCTCGACATCCTCCGCCGGGCCGACCACATCTACATCGAAGAGATTCGCGCGGCCGGACTCTACGACGAGATATGGCAGGCCTTCGCGGTGCTGCTTCCCATCCGGTCGGTAGGGGTCCAGGGCGATGAGCGGAGCTATGACCAGGTGGTAGCGCTGCGTGCGGTCACCAGCCGGGATGGTATGACGGCCGACTGGTATGCCTTCCCCCCCGAAGTGCTGGCCCGCATCTCCAACCGAATCGCCAACGAAGTGGAAGGGGTGAACCGGGTGGTGTATGACGTGAGCTCGAAGCCGCCGGCCACCATTGAATGGGAATAAGACGGGATTGAAGATTGAAAATTTCAGATTGAAGATTGAAAAACGGAGGTCGTCCTAGATCAGAAGCAGAGGCAGTTCAATCTGCAATCTTCAATCTGCAATCAGCAATTCTCAGACTCCCTTCTCCTCGAGCATCTCGAAGAACCCCTCGGCGGTCTGCAGTTTCGCCAGTCGTTCCGGGACATCGGGATCCTTGGCGAACTGGGCGATCTTGCCGAGGATGGGCAGGTACTGATTGCTCACTTCGATTGGGGGGGCGACGATCAGGAAGAAGTGATGCACCGGTAAGCCGTCGATTGCGTCGTAGGCAATACCGGCGGGATGATGGCCGTACGCGAGGCGGACATTGTTCACTACGAGAGAGCGTCCGTGAGGAATGGCAATGCCACGTCCGACGCCGGTAGAACCCAGTTCTTCCCTGCGGGACAGGATCTTTACCAGTGTCGCCGCCGAGCGCTCGTCGAGCTTCAGCAGGTCCACTAATTCGTTCAGGATATCTCCCCGGGTGGCGCCGCTCAGGTCGAGCCGCACACTCTCCGGAGTGAAGAATTCACGTAAGCGCATGGAGGCAAAGAAGCTACATCGCCATCTGGCGCACTGTCAAACCAGCCAGAGATCGAGCGAAAGTTCCTGCCGCCGCCCCCTTCGTCGGCTCACTTTTCCCCTCCCCGTTCTTGTCGTATCTTATTGGCCATGAAGCAGTTCCCCTATCCCTCCGAGCACAGCATCCCACTGCTCCTGGCCCCCATGGCCGGGGTATCGGAAGCGCCGTTCCGCCAGATCTGCCGCGGGATGGGCGCCGATGTCGTGCTGTCCGAGTTCCTAAGCTCGGAGGCCATCCGCCGGCGGATTCGTCGCACCCTGGAGGGCGCGGATTTCGAAGAGTGTGAGCGTCCGATCGGCATCCAGATCTACGGGTCGGATCCGCAGGCGATGGCGGAGGCGACAGCACTCATCACCGAGCATTACAAGCCCGAATTCGTGGACATCAATTTTGGTTGCCCGGTGAAGAAAGTGGTGCAGCGGAACGGCGGATCGGGTTGTCTCCGCGACATGGATCTGGTGGAGCGGATCGTCCGCGCGTGCATTGGCGCGACTCACCTGCCGGTGACGGTCAAGACCCGGAGCGGCTGGAACGACGAGCTGCGCGATCCGGTCGGCATCGCGCTACGCATGCAGGACGCCGGGGCGCGTGCGTTCACCCTGCACGCCCGCACCAGGACCCAGATGTTCGGTGGCCGGGCCGATTGGGATGAGATTGCCGCCGTGACGGAGGCACTCGACATCCCGGTCATCGGCAATGGAGACATCCAGACCGCCGACGATGTCATTCGGATGCGGCAGCATACCGGCTGCGCCGGCATCATGATCGGTCGGGGAGCCTTTGGAAATCCCTGGCTTTTCCGCGATGCCCAGGCGTTGCTGGCAGGAAAGCCTCGACCACTCGCCCCCGATGCGGCCGAGCGGTTCCGGGTGGCGGTGCAGCACGCCCGTCTCGCGCTCCGGCTTCAAGGCGACAGCCGCAAGACGGTCATCGAATTCCGCAAGCACTTTGGGTGGTACACCAAGGGGCTGCACGGTGCGAGCGATCTCCGCGCGCGGCTCTTCCAGGTCGAAACCATGGCCGAGGCCGAGGAAATCTTCGCATCCTACCTCGGCCCGATCGCTCAGGTGGCGTGACTCGCGACCAGCTCGAGCGGCTGCTGGGCGATGTGGCCGCCGGGCGACTGGACGCTGCCACAGCACTCGACCGGTTGCGGCACTTTCCCACGGAGCAGCTTCCCTTCGCCCAGCTCGATCATCATCGCAGCCTGCGGCAGGGGCATCCCGAAGTCATTTTCTGCGAGGGGAAAACCGTCGAGCAGGTCGAGGCCATCGCCGAACGGCTGGTCGCGGCCACCGGCGGGTTCCTGGGAACTCGCGCGACTCCGGAACAGGCCGCCGCTCTCGAGGCCCGATTCCCCGAGCTGCAGTGGAACCCGCTGGGGCGGACCGTCTACCTCCCGTCCACCGCTGCGGCCTCTTCGCCGGGCACCGGAGACCTGCTCATCGTATCGGCGGGGACCAGCGACCTCCCCGTTGCCGAGGAAGCTGCGGCGACCGCGACGGCATTCGGGCTCTGCGTTGGACGGCTTACCGACATCGGTGTCGCCGGCATTCACCGTCTCCTGAATCAGAGCCGGCGACTGGCGCAGGCTGATGCCGTGATCGTCGTGGCCGGGATGGAAGGCGCATTGCCGAGTGTCGTGGGCGGGATGATATCGGTGCCGGTGATCGCGGTGCCGACCAGCGTCGGCTATGGTGCGTCCTTCGGGGGTCTGGCTGCGCTGCTGGCGATGCTCAATTCCTGTGCGGCGGGCGTCACGGTCGTGAATATTGACAACGGCTTTGGAGCAGCGGTCGCCGCGAGTCGTATTCTGAATAGCCGTCAGCCTTCAGCCGTCAGCGTTGCGCCGCCGATGGCTGATGGCTGATGGCTGACGGCTGACCCATGCTTCGGACCATCTTCGCGACCGAGAATCCCAAATTCTGCTGGCTCGATCTGGTCGAACCTTCGAGGGACGACCTCGAGGAGGTCGTCCGCCGCTATGGGCTCTACCCGACCGCCGTGGCAGACTGTATGGATCCGGAGCATTTGCCGAAGTTCGAGCGCTACGATGGCACCAGCTTCGTGATCCTCAGGGCCATCGACGAGAAAGCGGGCCCGGGTGCAGTAAGCGTCCAGGCCATGACCCGGAAGGTTGCCATCTTCTTCGGCCCGGAGTTCCTGATCACGATTCACCGTAAAGAGCAGGAATATCTCCAGAAGCTCCAGGCTGCGTGGTCGGCCAAGTACTCGGCTCCCAATCCACCCGGTCAGCCGATGCCGGATCTGTTAGTCGATATCATGAACGCGGCGATCGAGACCTACGAGAAGCCCCTGGAGGAAGCCGAAGCCGGAATGGACAAGTTCGAGGCCGGGCTGTTCCGGACCCAGAAGGTCACCCTCATTCTGCGTGAGGTCTACCTTTTGAAGCGGCGGGTGACGCTGGCCAAACGCATGCTCTGGAAGATGCTCGCCACAGCAACTCGGCTGCCGGCCGGAGCGGAGCGCGGTTCGACCCTGTTTCAGGACCTTCGGGAGAACGCCGAGAGCATGCACTTCTACGCCGACGAGCTGCTCGAGGACGTGAACAACCTGCTCCACATGCAGCTGTCGCTCGCCTCGCATCGCGGCAACGAAGTGATGCGGGTCCTCACGATCTTCTCGGCGTTCTTCCTGCCGCTCACGTTTGTGGTCGGGATCTACGGCATGAATTTCCACTTCATGCCGGAGCTCAATAAGACCTGGGGCTATCCCATGGTCTGGGGGCTCATGGTTCTCATTGCCCTCGCGATCTTCGTGTGGTTCCGGAGAAAGGGGTGGTTGTGATGTCGCTCGCGATATCCGGTGGCAATCTGGGCTGGTTCGCAGGCGGTGCGGTTGCAGCCGCGGTCCTGCTTCGCTTCATGAAGCGCTCCGGGAGTGGGATCGGACCCGGCACCGACCCTTCGCTGTTGCCCGAGCCGGGGCTCGACTGGCTGCGGCGGGCCCATGGTGCCAAGGGCGTCTGGATATCGGAGCGGGCCCGGCCCGGCGAGGCGACCGTTTGGCATCACGCCATTTCGGAAAAGACCCTTTCTCCGGCCCACGTGGCCGTGGTGGAGCAGCGACTCGCTCAGGCGGTAGAGCAGGGAACCAGCGGCGCCGAGCGACTTGAGGCGGGGACCCTGCTCTTCGGTTCAGCAGGGGGAGTTGTCGCCGGAGTTCTCCTTCCCGCCGGCGCTCCACAGCCGAGCCTCGATCTCGCAGGTGAAGATCTGCTGCACCTGCTGGAAGGAGCGGCCCGCCGTCCGATCCTGGCTCGCATCGAAGCCGAGAGCGAGCGGCCCATCGAGTCGCTCGGCAGCATCGCGCTCCGGCTGGCCTATCAGCTGGAGCGGATTCTCGATGCCGAAGTGATCGTGGCTGTCGTGACGGGAGACGCCGTCAAGGTGATGGGCGTTTCGGGCCGGGCAGATCGCCGGCTGCTCGAAACCACTGCCGTCGCGGCCAGCCCGCTCGATCAGGTGGCCAGGGGAGAAGTCCGCCAGCTCTCGACCATCGCGGATCCCTTGGGCGGCATCGTCCCCGACCGGCGCTCGCGCTTTACCCCGGCCCTGATTCTTCCAATTCGGAGCGGGGAAGAGTTGTCGGGCGAGGTGGTCGGTGCCGTCGCCTTCTGGCCGGAAGACGACGCCGCCCCGGTAGGCCCGGTCATCGCGGAGGTGCAGGAGGCGATGCGGAACGCTGGACCGCGGATTGTGCGCGCGCTCGAATTCGAGGCTCAGGGCGCAACCGCGATGTCTGATCCACTCACGGGGCTCAAGAACCGGCGTGCACTGGAAGACGTGATGGGGCGGGTGGGTGTGCAGCAGGCCAGTCTCATCTACTGCGATATCGACAAGTTCAAGACGCTCAACGACGCGCTCGGCCATCCCGCAGGTGACGCGGCCTTGGTTCACTTTTCCCGGCTCTTGAGCGACCAGATCCGCGGGGCCGACACCGCCGCCAGGATCGGGGGAGAGGAATTCGCCGTGTGGCTGCCGGGTGCGACCTTGGCATATGGAGCCCGGATCGCCGATCGAATCAGGATCAAGCTGGGGACGACTCCGTGGGACTGGCAGGGGCGGCAGTGGCCCCTCAGCGCGTCGTTCGGTGTTGCGGCGGTGCCGGATACCTCACGCAGCATCGGCAACCTGCCGGCCCAGGCCGATGCGGCGCTCATGATCGCCAAGCAGGACGGGCGGAACCGCGTGGAGCTGGCGCGGCGGATCGACACCAGCCCAGCTGGTTTGGCCTAAGCGGTTGATCAGGTTAGATTTGTGATCACCCGGGGGCGACTGGTTTCGACGGGTTTGAAGAAGGAATTGCTGCGTGCCCAGGTCCAGGTTCCTGGTTAAACCGCTTGGAAACATTCAATTGCCAACTCTGAATTGGCGATGGCTGCATAAGCTGAGCTAGACTCGCTTATCGCACCACCAGTGAGCAGAGCCCGCCTGGGGCGCTGACCACTGGACGAAAATCCGGGCTGGCGTCGCGTGGTGCTCCACCACGGGGCGCGAGATTTCAGGAGATAGATTGCGGGCAGGTCGGTGCTTCACCGGCCCGTGACGACGGAAAGAAGAAGTACCTACGCACGTAGATGTGGTTCTGGAAGCTGACTCGGACGAGGGTTCGATTCCCTCCGCCTCCACTCCGGTGAACTGACGAGGAAAAAGGACTGAGGACTGCGTGGGGAAGCGTTCGGGTCGCGCTCTCAGTCCACAGTTCTCAGTCCTTTTTCCTTCTTGCGCGCCTCGTCATCCCCCCGTCATGCCATCCACTACATTGAAGTACACGTGCACCCACTCCTCCTAGCGGGACCTGGCATCGCCATCGTCCGACCACTCGCCTCCACTATTGGAGGCGAGTTTGTGCATTGCCGGGGAAGCGAGGCCTGATGCTCTTTCTGCTCGCCGCGGGCTCGCTTCTGATTCAGGCGCCAATTCCCGATTCGCTCACTCTGGCCCAGGCTTTGAGCCAGGCGCGCACCGCGCGGGGGCAGGTCATGACGGCAACTGCGCGTGTCGCAGCGGCTCGCGCGGGGTTCCGCCAGGCGGGAACGATTCCCAATCCGAATGGCAACTACGAATACACCGAAGATACTCCGCGCCAGCATCTGACGTTCGACCAGTCGTTCGACTGGCTCCTCACCCGCGGCCCCGCGCGAGACGCAGCCAATGCTTCGATCACCGGAGCGCTCGCCGACTCGGCCCAGCTCGAAGCCGATCTCGCGGCGGAGGTGCGTCGTGCGTTCTACAGCCTGGTAGCAGCCCGACAGCTCCACACTCTGGTCGTTGCCCAGGCGGCGACCGCGGATACTCTCGCCAATATCGCGGAACACCGGTTCAAGAGCGGGGACATCTCCCGTTTCGAGGCCGATGCGGCGCTTCTCGAAGCGCAACGGGTGCGGCTCAATCTCTCCCGGGCGCGCGAGGTCGAGACAATTGCGGGGGCCGAATTCAGTCGCACCCTGGGGCTGCTGGAAGTGGGTCGTGCCCCCGTGCCTGCCGCCAAACTCGATGACGGGCTGGATGAGACTGGGGCCCTTCAGGCTCCGACCGAGGCGCTCATCCCGGGCATTCAACGGGCGACAGCGGAATCCACCGCCGCCACGCTGCGGGTTCGGGCGACCAAACGGGCCTGGATCCCGATGCCGAGCGTTGTCGCCGGCGCGGAATGGTCTGATCCCGGCAGCCCGGGAGAAACTCTGGGTCTGATCGGCGTCTCTCTTCCCATCCCGCTCTGGAATCAGGGCGGGGGCAATTCTGCAGCCGCGCTCTCTGAAGCCGATGCGGCTGCCGCCGGCGCGCGGGAAGCGCGGCTCACGGCAAGAGCCTCTCTCGCCACTGCCGAAGCGCGCCTTGCCGAAGCCGCCGAGCGGGCTCGTCTCTCTCGAGATTCCCTTTTCCCTGCCGCCGGTCGCTTGCGCCAGCAGGCGACTCTCGCCTACCAGGCCGGCGAGACCGGAATCCTGCCTGTGATCGAGGCGCTGCGCGCCGAGCGGGAAATCAGTGCCAGCACGGTGGATGAACTCCTCTCGTTTCAGGAGGCTGTAGCCGAATGGAATCGCCTGGCCGGGGTCGCCCGATGAGGTGGCAAATCGGTCTCGCAATCGTGGCCATGATTGCGGCCTGCGGCAAGAAAGCCGGCGACGAGGCCGAACCGGCTCCGTTGGTGCCGGTAGGGATCGGCACGGTAGCGCAAGACACGATCTCGCAGGTCATCACTCTCACTGGCCGTCTCATGCCGCTCCCGGGCGGTTCGGCTCTGCTCTCGGCACCAGCCGATGCAATGGTGCGCACGGTCGCGGTGCAGATCGGAGAACGCGTACGCCAGGGAGAACTCCTCATAGAGCTCGATGCACCCGACCTCGCCGCCAATGCGAAGGCGCTGGTCGCCACCGCAACAAACGCCGAGCATGAAGCCGCCCGGCAAGAAGATCTCTTCTCCAAGGGAATCACCTCTCGCAAGCAGGTGGATGAGGCGGCGGCTCAGGCGACGAGTGCCCGTTCCGCGGCCGAAGCGGCGGAGCGGCTGCTGGATCAGGCTCGGGTAAGGAGCCCGCTCGATGGTGGGGTTCAGCGGGTTCTGGTACATCCCGGCGAACGCGTCTCAGCTGGAGCGGAATTGGTCGAGGTGATTCGGGGTGGCTCTCTGGATTTCGTCGCCCAGGCAACGGCCGATCAGCTGGCCCGACTCAAGACCGGGCAGGCGGCGTTAGTCACCCCCGAAGGCTCCACTGAGGGACAGGAGGGCAGGGTGCATGCGACCGCTCCAGCCGTGGACAGCTCATCCAACGCCGGCGCGGTCGTGATCCGCATTGCCCGCGCGGGGCCTGGCCTCCTCCCCGGCGCCGGAGCATCAGCACGGGTTAACCTTGGCCGAAAAGACAAGGTGCTCGTGATCCCAGACTCCGCACTCGTATTGGTTGGCGATGTGATGTCGGTGTTCGTGGTGGGCGCCGATTCGGTGGCTCACGCTCATCCCGTCACCGTCGGGGTGCGGCAGAATGGACGGGCCGAGGTTTCCGGCGATATCCAGGCCGGGGATCGGGTCGCTACAACAGGAGTCTACGGACTCTCGGATGGGATGCGGGTGGTCCCCACCGAACCTCAATGAGTGTGGCCGGATTCGCGGCCCGGCACCGGGCTGCGATTTACCTCGCAGTCATCCTCCTCGCCCTTGGCGGGGTGTATTCGCTCGCCACCTTGCCGGCCGGCACTTATCCCGAGGCCATTTTCCCGCGGATCGCGATCATCGCGCGGGGTGGCACGTTCGAGCCACGGGATATGGTGGTCGCGGTCACCCGTCCCCTCGAAGAAGAACTCTCCGGTGTCATCGACCTCCGGCGGATCCGGAGCCGTACCGTCCGCGGCGCCACTGAGTTGAGCCTCGATTTCCGGCCCGGCGCCGACATGCAGTTCGCACTGCAGCAGGTGCAGGGCCGTATCGCCACGCTGCAGACGGAATTGCCCGCCGGCGTGCAGGTCCTCGCCGAGCGACTGACGCCGTCGATCTTCCCGATGATGCAGTTCGAGCTGACTGGCGCGGATCCTATCCTGCTGAGAGATCTGGCCCAGTACACCATTCGGCCTCGACTGGCGCGGCTTCCCGACGTAGGCAACGTCGAAGTGCAGGGAGGCTTGGTTCGCGAGGTCTCGGTGGTGCTCGACCCCGCGCGCCTGGTGAGCCACCATATCGGCGTCAAGGAAGTTGCCGACCGGATCCTAGGTGCCAACGTGGTCGAGGCTGCGGGGCGGGTAGATCGGGATTATCGGCAGCTGAGCGTGATCGTTTCAGGCCTGGCGGCGACGGCCGATGCGGTTGGCGCGCTCGTGGTGAGACGGGATCGCGACTACCCGGTGCGGGTTTCCGACCTGGGCACCGTCCGCTACGGGGCGCAGGATCAGTTCGAGATCGCGACGGGGAATGGACAACCGGCCGCTTTGATCAATGTCTCGCGCCAGCCGGCGGGGAATATTCTCCGGGTGGAAGGAGCCGTCATGGCGATGGCCGATTCACTCCGCCATGTCCTCCCGGCCAAGGTGAAGCTCGAGTCAGTGTACGATCAGGGCGAGCTGGTCCGCTCCTCCATCGCGAATGTGCGAGACGCGATGCTGGTCGGCGGTGTCCTCGCAGTAATCGTGTTGCTGCTCTTCCTCCACCAGCCCGTGGTTACCGTCGCGGCTGCCCTGACCCTGCCGGTCACGATTCTCGGTACCTTCGCCGGGCTTCACCTCTTCGGCGATTCGCTCAATCTCATGTCCCTGGGCGGACTTGCCGTGGCGGTAGGGCTCATCATAGATGATGCTGTGGTGGTGGTCGAGAATATCGAGCGCCGTCTCGTACAACGGAGAGACGATCCACCGGCGCAGGTGATCCAGCAGGCGACGGATGAGATCCTGGCGCCGGTCGCAGGTTCGACCTTAACCACCGTGGTCGTGTTCGCCCCCCTCGCTCTGCTCGAGGGTGTGGTCGGCCAGTTCTTCCGATCGTTCGCGCTGGCGCTCACCATCGCGGTTCTCCTCTCGCTCGCGCTCGCGGTTCTTCTCATCCCGCTTCTGACCACCCAATGGGTCGAGCGGCAACTTCGATCGGGGAAGGCTGCTCGAACCCGGGTCGAGACACCGCGGATTGCCCGGCTGGAGAACTGGTACGTCAACACCGCCGGCGCGGCATTTCAGCGGCCCCGGCTGGCCCTCGCGGGCGCGGGGTTGCTGGTGCTGCTCGCCTTCGGACTCTGGAAAGTCGTTGGCACCGGATTCCTCCCCCAGATGGACGAGGGCGGCTTCATTCTCGACTACTGGACTCCTACTGGCAGCTCGCTGGCCGAGACCGACCGGCAGCTCCATCGCATCGAAGCCATTCTCAAGGAAGACCCCGACGTCGAGCGCTTCACCCGGCGCACCGGTCTGGAGCTGGGATTCTTCGCCACCGCGCCCAACACCGGCGACATGACTGTGCAACTGCGTCCCAGGAGAGACCGGGCCTCGGTCTATCAGGTGATCGACCGGTTGCGTACCCGGATCGGAACCGAGCTTCCCGCGGTCCGAGTGGAGTTCATCCAGATCATGCAGGATCTCCTCGGCGACTTGACCGGCTCGCCGGAGCCGGTGGAGATCAAACTCTTTCATCCGCAGGTACGGGTCGCCGAAGCCGCGGGCCGAACCGTAGCGGGCGCTATCGAAGGTGTTCCGGGGCTGGAGGACCTGTTCGACGGCGTGACCGGCGACCTCCCCTCGGTCCGGGTAGACCTCGATCCGGTCCGGGTCAGTCGCCTGGGACTCACACCGGCCGACGCCGTGGCTCAGGTGCGGGCCTCGCTGTTCGGCGAGGAGGCCGGTGCCGTGCGTGAACCGGATCGGCTGGTCCCGATTCGAGTGCGGGTGTCTGACAGCGTCCGATTCAATCCGGCTGTGGCGCGAACTCTGCCCATCATCGGACCCAACGGGTGGGCGCCCCTCGGCGGTTTGGGCGCCGTGGCGGACAGCGCGGATGTGAGCGAGCTGTGGCGGGAAAACCTCCGGCCGATGGTTCTGGTGACTGGTGCCGTAGATCCGGAGACGTCCAATCTTGGCCACGTGATGCGGGACATTCGGAATAAGCTTGCAGGAGTCGCGCTTCCCCCCGGCGTCTCGCTCGAATACGGCGGGCAGTACGCCGGACAGCGTGAGTCGTTCCGTCAGCTGCTGGTCGTGCTGGGACTCGCGATCGGCATCGTGCTGCTGGTGATGGTCGGGCAGTTCGGCCAGTTCCGGGGTCCGCTTGCCATCCTGGTGGCCGCGTCCCTCGGGCTCACCGGCGCACTGCTCGCGCTGGTCGTCACGGGAATGCCGTTCAATGTGTCCAGCTTCATGGGGCTGATCCTGTTGGTAGGACTCATTGTGAAGAACGGAATCATTCTGTTCGATGCGGCGCAGAGGATCCGACGGAGCGGGGCCACGCCAGAAATGGCGCTTCGGGAGGCCGGCCGGTTACGGCTCCGACCGATCCTGATGACGACACTCTGCACCCTGGCCGGTCTGCTCCCCCTCGCGTTCGGCATCGGCTCCGGTGCCGAGCTTCAGCAGCCGCTCGCCATTGCAGTGATCGGGGGCCTGACTCTGTCCACGGTAATCACGCTGGTGCTGTTGCCGGCCGGGCTGCTTGGGGTCGGGGCCTTGGAGATGAAAAGCGGGAACGGGGAATGGGGAACTGGGAACGGGGGACAAAACGGTACATAAAGCGCTATGTGATTGTCATTCCTCGGTCGCTGTGCTTCCTCGGAAGGACAGCCCTCTTCATCTCCTGTTCCCTTTCCCCTTTCCCCTTTCCCCGTTCCCTTTTCCCGCTCTTCAGCTCAACTAACTTCCAAGGGCAGGCAGACGTCCGAACCTGGGAGATCACATGAAAGCCTCGTCAACTTATACCGTGAAAAAATGGGAAGAGCAGCCATTCGACGACATCTCCTCCAACATGAAAATGACCCGCGCCTCGGTGGAGTACGCGCTGGATGGCGAGATCAACGGCAAGGCCGCGGTCGAATACCTGATGTTCTACAGCCACTTCGATGCCCAGGACCAGCACAAGGCCGCAGCCGAATACGTAGGCCTGGTGCGCTTCAACGGTGCAGTGGGAGGGAAGTCAGGAAGTTTCGTGATGCAGGACACCGGGAGCTTCGAACAGGGAACCGCCAGCTCGGCACTGCAGATCGTCGAGCACTCCGGAACCGGAGAGCTGAAGGGGATCAAGGGGAAGGGAAGCTATCGGGCGAACAAGGAGGGGTTTCGGTTTGAGGTCGACTATACCTTGTGAGTGAGGAGTGAGGAGTAAGGAGGAAGGAGTGAGGAGTAAGATGTACCGCTCTCACACCTTACTCCTTACTCCTCACTCCTTACTGCCCTCAGCTCCCCGCCGTCACCGGAATCTTCACCCTCGTCGTCTCCCACTCCAACACCAGAAAGCCCGTTTCCGATTTGATGGTAAACTGCTCGACCGGGGTCTTCAGCGCCTCGGGCTTCACCTTGCCGCGGCCGAGTTCCTGGGCCTTGACCGCGTCGGTGTAGTTATGCTCCTCGCCCCACTGGGTGATCGACTTGTTCACGATCACTTCCCACTCACTGGCAGTCGGCACGGTATACAACGAGTAGGAGCCTGCCGGAACCTTGATGCCCGCCACAACCAGTGGTCCGCTGGTGTGAATCATGGTCGGCTCGTTGGCACCGGTGCGCCAGAGCTTCCCATACGGCACATCGTCCCCGCCCAGCATGTGACGGCCGCGCAGCGAGGGCCGGCCATAGCAGACCTTGACGTCCGAGGAGCCCACCTTGAAGCTGAGCGAATCGAGCGGACTCTTCCGAGTGGCCAGAGGTAGCTTTTCGGTGTTCATGGTGATGCAGGACAGTGGTGCGGGATCGATCCGTCCAGTTGGGGCGGGCAGGACGGACAGGACGGACAGGGCGGTCAACGCTAGAAACGGCATAGAATCCTCTGGTTCGTGTACAGGTGATGCTTCAGTCTTCTGCCACTAGGTACTCGGTACCCGCTACTCGGTACTTAGTTCTCAAGCCTTCCCTTCGCCGCCCGCGCTGCCTCCAGGGCCTCGCCCGGCGTAGCCGCCAGAACGGTCAGGTGCCCCATCTTTCGGCCGGGACGGGGTTCCTTCTTCCCGTAGAGATGCAGCTTCACGCGGGGATCCGCGAGGGCGCGGGCCCAACGCGGCTCGCCCCGGGCCCACAGGTCTCCCAGCAGATTGACCATCGCGACCGGAGAGAGCAAGGTCGGTTCTCCGAGCGGCAGACCCGCCAGTGCACGCACCTGCTCCTCGAACTGATCGGTCACGCAGGCATCCAGAGTGTAATGACCGCTGTTGTGGGGGCGCGGGGCCATCTCGTTCACCAGCAGCTCACCGTCGCTCACAAAGAATTCGACGGCCATCGTTCCCACATATCCCATTGCCTGCGCCAGGCTCGCGGCCATTTCCTGCGCTTTCTTGCTCAACGAAGAATCAATACGCGCCGGGACGACGCTCGTCTCCAAGATACCAGCGACATGGCGGTTCTCTGCGACGGGGAAAGTCACGGTCGCCCCGTCATCTCCACGCGCCAGCACCACGGAGACCTCGGTATCGAGTTTCACCCGCCGCTCCAGGATGCATGGCTGATTCCCGAACTCGGCAAACCAACGGCGCAGCTCTTCCAGGCCGTTTACCGGGGCCTGCCCTTTCCCATCGTACCCCAAACGGTTGGTCTTGAGCAGGGCAGGGGGACCGACCGAGGTGTAGGCCGCTGCAAGGTCGCTCTCGGAAGAAATGGCGTAGAACCCTGCGGTGCGGAGGCCATGCTTCCGCGCAAAGGTCTTCTCGGTGACCCGATCCTGAGTCAGAGCCACTGCTTCGGGTCCAGGGCGCACCGGGCAAAAGCGTCGCAGATATTCGAGACTCGCTGCAGGAACGTTCTCGAATTCGGTCGTGACGGCAGCCGCTACTTCTCCCAGCTGCCTCAGGGCCACCTCGTCCCGATAGGTGGCCTGAATGTGCCGGTTGGCGAGAGTTCCCGCGGGGCTGAACTGATCGGGGTCAAGAACGATTACTTCATATCCCATTCGGCGAGCCGCGGCCGTGAACATCCTTCCCAGTTGGCCGCCCCCGAGCAATCCGAGGGTGGCCCCGGGAGAAATCACTTGGGCTCCGGAAGCTTGAGGCCCATCACCTTCTCAGTCTGGGAGACGCGGAACTGATCGAGCCTGGAGGCGAGTGCGGGGTCCCGGCGGGCGAGGATCGCGACGGCGAAGAGGCCGGCGTTCTTGGCTCCCGCCTCTCCGATGGCAAACGTCGCAACCGGAATTCCGCCCGGCATCTGCACGATCGACAGGAGCGAGTCCAGCCCGTTGAGGTGCTTCGAGGCGACCGGGACCCCCAGCACGGGGAGCGGGGTTTTTGCGGCGAGCATTCCTGGCAGGTGTGCAGCGCCGCCAGCTCCAGCTATGATGCATTGCAGGCCCCGGCCGGCCGCCTCCTCCGCGTAGCGGTAGAGCAGGTCCGGAGTTCGGTGCGCCGAGACTACTTTTCGTTCGTGGGGGACGCCGAAACCCTCGAGTTGGGTAGCGGCGTGCTGCATGGTATCCCAGTCCGAATCGCTGCCCATCACGATGCCGACCAAGGGCTTCGTCATCTGTGTCTCGGGGATCGGGTTGCGGTTCCTCGGCTGGGAGTAGGATAACCGTCATACCGCTGTCATCCAACCCATCTACTATACTTTCTTCATGCGCCTTCTTGTCGTCGAGGATGATCCCGCCCTGGGTGAGTTCCTGGTCCGGGTGCTTCAGGAAGCGGCCTGGGCCGCCGACCTCGCTGTGACCGGAGCAGCCGCACTCACCTTGCTCGCGGTCAACGAATACGACCTCGTCATTCTGGATATCGGGCTCCCCGGAGAAGATGGGTTCTCCGTCTGCCGTTCTTTCCGGGCCCGCGGCGGCACCACTCCCATTCTGATGCTCACCGCGCGGGACGCTCTGGCCGATCGCGTCACCGGACTCGATGCAGGCGCGGATGATTATCTCGCCAAGCCGTTCGCGGTCGAAGAGCTGCTTGCCCGGCTGCGGGCGCTGGCGCGGCGGCCCAAGCCTGCCCTGGATGTGCAGCTCCGCTTCGCCGACTTGGAGCTGGTCCCCGCCGAGCGCGTGGCTCGTCGAGGAGAGAGGGTGCTGAGCCTGACTCACCGGGAGTACGCGCTCCTCGAGCACCTGCTCCGCCATCCCCGGCGGGTTCAGACCCGCTCCCGTATCCTGGAACACGTCTGGGACGACAACTTCGATCCGGTGGGGAATGTGGTCGAGGTTCTCATCGCGCGGTTGCGCCGCAAGGTCGATGCACCTGGCTTCGCTCCTCTCATCCACACGGTCCGCGGCGCGGGCTACGTCCTGACGGATACCCCAACAGCCGATGTTTCGTAGCCGACTCAGGCTTCGGTTGGCTGGCTGGTTCGCGCTGGCCATCCTCCTGGGCCTGGCGGTGCTCGACCTCGGCCTCTTCACCGCCCTTCGCCGGGTTGCCGACCGCCAGCTGACCGTCGAGGTGTTGACCGCCGCTCGCGGCTTGCGACTGGCGGTCAGGCGGGAAGCGGGAGATCAACAGCACTTCACGCTCGACGAAGCGGCGAGGGAAGCGCTCTCGGAGTGGCCCCCGGGGCACGAGGCCCTGGTCATCTTCTCGCCCGACGGGAACATGATCGGGAAGCGCGGTCCTAAGGGATTGCTCGCCGCCGTACCTCCACTGGACTCGCTGCCTCCTCCGGAACGGATTCTCGAGCTGCCTCTCAAAGTCGAGGGGAGTGCCCGTATGGCGGCGGCGCGAGAAACCGGCGACTCCGGCTTCGTGGTGGTGGCCGTGGCTTCCACAGCCGAGTTGAAGTCGCAGCTGGAGACGCTGGCGTGGCTCCTCCTCCTCAGTGTTCCGTTGGTGCTGGTGATTTCGCTGCCGGCTGGATACTTCCTCGCCCAGCGCGCACTGGCGCCGTTCCAGTCGCTCTCGGCCGAGCTCGACAGTATTCAACCGAGTGCCCTCGAGCAAAGGCTGCCGATCGCCGCGCCACCGGATGAGCTGGATCACCTGGCCCAACAGGTCAACTCCCTCCTCGACCGGCTCGCCGGCTCACAGCGGCAGACCCGGAAATTTCTCGCCCAGGCCGCCCACCAGCTTCGCACTCCGCTGACCCTGATCCGGGGCGAAAGCGACTTGGCGATCGATCGTCCCCGGAGTCCGGAGGCGCTGCGCGCGGCCCTGGATCGCGTGAATCTGGCCTCTCAGCAGATGAGCCGGCGGGTGGATGAGCTCTTTCTCCTCGCGCGGGCCGAGGCCGGTGAAGCCCTGGCGCGCCCGGAGGCGGTTGAGCTGGACGCCGTCGCGATCGAAGCCGCTGATCTCATGCGGGGACGGGCCCACGCGCTGGGACGCAAGATCTCGCTCGGTCCGATGGCCAGCGTCGAGGTCCTGGGAGACGGTTCTCTGCTACGGGAAGCGGCGGTGGAGCTGGTGGAAAACGCCTGCCGGCACGGTGCTGCGAGCGAGCCGGTGGACATCGCTGTGACCGAACACGACAGCACCGCCTGTCTGCGGGTGACGAGCGCCGGCCCGCCGATCTCCGAAAATCTTCTCCATCGCGGATCCGAGGACGACTCGAGCCGGGGGATTGGTCTCTCAGTAGTTCGCTGGATCGCGACTGCGCACGGCGGAAAGCTGGACTATGTCCAGGAGGCCGGGCGCAATGTGATGGTGATGTGCCTGCCGCGAAGTAGCCGTTAGCTGTTAGCTATTAGCTGTTAGCTATTAGCTATTAGCTGTAAGCTGGTAGGCAAGGCGATAGGTCATAGGCCATAAGTCATAAGCCAAAAGCCATAAGCGCGAGAGCTTATGGCTTAGAGCTTACGGCTCGGTACTCGGTACTCGGTACTCGGTACTCGATATCAGGTACCCGGTACTCGGTACTCGGTACTCGGTACTAGGTACTAGGTACTTCCTGAATCTTGTAGACCACCGCCGCCAACGCCCCTCCCACGAACGGCCCCACCAGATACAGCCACCAGCTCGCGAAGGACCCTCCGCCAAGCAACGCGTGAACCACGGTAATGCCAGTTCCCACGGCGGGATTGAACGCACCACCGGAAATGCTTCCGCCGGCGAACGCGGCGACCACGATGGTAAATCCGATGGCCAAGCCGTAGAAGGAATTGCCCTTCACGTCGGGATGGGTCGCCACGTTGAGCACGACGAGCGCCAGGGCGAAGGTGAAGAGAATCTCGACCAGGAGCGCCGCCACCACGCTTGCGTTCGCCGAGGGGGCAATCGGGATCGTACGCCCGAAGATCACCGAGGAGAGATATGCGGCGACGATTGCACCGAGCACCTGAGCCACCACGTAGGGGATGAAGTCCTTCCCCGGCATCTTCCCTCGGAGCAGCAGGGCGAAGGACACCGCCGGGTTGTAGTGCGCCCCGGAGATGTGGCCTCCCATGTATACCATGACCATCAGCGAACATCCGATCGCGAGCGGTGCCATGGGGACTTCACCGGTCACCGTGAGGCAGACGGTGAACACGAGAAAGAATGTGCCGATGAACTCCGTGACAAGATTGCGCATGGTGGTCCTCGGTGTCGGGGAACGGAAGACAGCGCGGATAATCAGCGGGCCGCAAGGGGATTTGGCAAGGGCGGGTGGGGAGAGGGCAATTGGTAATTGGGTAATTGATAATTGGTGATTGCCAATCACCAATCACGATTTGCCAATTACCAATTGCCAATCACCGCTTCTCTCCCTTCCGATACGTCCCCATCAGCTCGGCGCTCACCGCTACGTGACCTTCCATGCTGGCGAGCAGTTTTGTACGGGTCGGTTGGCCGAGGTCCGGTAAAACGAGGTCGAGGGCGAAGAGCCTGAAGTAGTAGCGATGCCGGCCGATCGGCGGGCACGGCCCGCCGTAGCCGATTCGTTTCCAGTCGTTGGTCCCCTCGCGAGTTCCCTGGGGGAGATCGGCCGCCTTGGCTCCTTCCGATAGCGTGCCGTCACTCGCCGGGAGATTGTACAGCACCCAGTGGGTCCAGATCGTCTTGGGCGCCGCGGGGTCTGGGGCGTCTGGATCGTCCACGATGAGGGCGAGGCTCTTGGCATCTCCGGGAACACCGCTCCAGGAGAGCGGCGGGCTCATGTTCTTGCCCTCGCAGGTGTACTGAGCTGGGATACTGCTCTGATTGGGAAAGGCCTTGGAAGTGAGGGTGAGAGACATAGTCGAACTACTCGATCTTGAAATGGGGATTCTGGATCACGCCGAGGATATTGCCGAATGGGTCACGCACGGCGCCGATCTTGATGTCCCCGCCCACGTCGGCCACCTTCTCGAAGTCGGTCGCCCCGAGTGAGATCAGCCTGCGATATGCGGCCTCGGCGTCGGCGACGCCCCAGTAGGCAATCCCCGCCTCGGGTCGTTCCTTCGGCGCATCGGCCTCGGGTGTGATACCCAGCTCAAAGCCACCCACATTGAATCCGACATAGAAGGGCTCATCGAAGTACGGCTTGCTCTCCAGCACCTTCGAATACCACGCCTTCGCGGCGGCAATGTCAGGAGCGGAGTACTTGGCGGTACGGAGGCCCATGAAGGCGGTGTTGGACTGCGGCATGGCGACTGCTCCTGCGAAAGCGGTCAATAGGTTGCCCAGACACCCGGTGTCGCCAGTTCCACCGAATGACCATCGGGGTCGCGAAAGTAAATGCTTTCTCCTCCTCGGCTCCAGCGCACTCGGCTCTCGATCGCGATGCCATGCTCGGCGAGCGTCTTCTCCCACGCCGGAAGATCGTCCCGCCCGATCGCAAAGGCGACGTGAATCGGGCCGTGGCCATCATGGGGAGGGATCCAGCCTGAAGGTGTCTCCGCCCCGCTGGTGGTGGCGCCGCGAGTAAAAAGCAGCAGCACGGTCCCTTGGCCCGCATCCAACGATAGTAGCCTGCTCCCCTCGTCCAGCACTTTGAGCCCCATCAGTCCGGAATAGAATCGCTTCGCTCGCTCCAGGTCATCCGAATAGAGCGCGGTCTCCAGCACCCGAGTGAGGGCAGGGGGCATGGTTCGCTGGGCTCAGTAGGAATTCTCGCGAAGCTCCGCCACGGCAGTCTCCAGGTTCTGGCGCGCCTGCGTCTCGTATTTCCGGCGGAACGGACCGGTCAGGTAGATCGCCGGCCGGGCCAGGAATCCTTCGAGGATCTGTAGCCGGGCCTCCCGGAAATCCGGTTCCGGTACCCAGGCATACTCCTGGCGGATCTGCCGGTCGTAGACCTGGAAGCGTTCGGGCGGCGCGCCGAGGATGGTGAGATCGATGTCAGCGACGAGGGCAGCATCACCCCGGATCGAACTGCTGTCATGGCGGGTCGCGAGGATCAGGTCATGGATCCGGCTGGCAGAGGTAGGCGGCCCCCCGGATGATACCACGACCTCTCTCGCCCAACGCGCGCTCTCTGCTTCATTGTCACTGGCGCGGGTGTCGTAGATCGCGTCGTGAAACCAGAGCGCCAGGAGCACCTCGGCCGGATACCGGGCCAGGCCATGCACCTCGTCGAACCGCCGAAAGCAGTCGTTCAGGTGCTCCACGTTGTGGTAAGCGCGGTGCGGCTCCGAGTAACGGCCAAGCAGCTCGGCCAGTACCCGGGGCTCGGGGCGGCCGGACCCCAGATTGAACCAGGCCCCCTTCCAGCGTTCTTCAAGTTCCATCCGAGGCTGCGGCCTCCGCCGCCTTCCGGCCGAAGACGATGTGGCCCGCCTTGCGGAACACCCAGAAGCAGAAAAGGATTGCGAGCCCCAGGCACACGAAGGGCAGCACGATCGCGAGAATGACAGTGCCGGTCGCACCGAAAAGCTCCACGGTGGACACGAGGGCGTTGGCGGCGCCTCCGGTCGCGGCGAGCGACTTGAGCCGGAGCAGTACGGTGGCACCCTGCAGCAGCCCGGCCGCGCCCCCTCCTCCGATCAACGCCACACCCCACTTGAGCACCGGCGGAAGATCCACCATGACCGATGCGCTGGCGACCATGCCGGCCACGACCGCGGCTGGGGTCGCGATGGTATCGAGCAGGTGATCGAACCAGGGGATGTAGTAGGCCGCAATCTCGAGCAGGGTGGCGGTGCCGAAGGCGATCGCGGCAGGTATTGTCCCGATCCAGGCAAAGCCGGACGAGAGCGGGATGTGGCCGGTCAACGCACCGAGGCTGATCGCGAAGAGCGGTACGAATACCCGGAACCCGCATGCAGCGGCCAACCCCAGCCCCAATCCAACGCCGAGCAGAGGATCGATGGAACTCATCAGTCGCAGGCTACTCGGCGATAAGGGAATTCCGCACGACGGCTGGCCCCGGAAGCGACCCCGTCAATCCAGGCCACCAGCGAATCGGGACCTCGGCGGACATAGCCAACCCGCTGCGGAAAGTCGTGCTTGGGATTCTCGAAAATGACGGCCGTATCGGCGACCAGACTCGACATGAAGGTGTTGGTCGCCTGACCTGCCGGATGCGCCTCATATGCCAGGCGCCCGTCCTTCTCGGTGAGCAAGACCAGCTCATAGTCGCGCAGCGTGTTGTCTCTGACGGTCCGGCCAACACCGATCATGCTCCCACCCCTTGGAGCCATCCACCGCTCCTCTATGGTGCGAGGGCCATTCGTGGCCTCCCAGCAGCCGGTGAGCCAGGAAACCTGATCGAGTCGCGGTGCCGCCTGGGCATGGATGTGTGGAGTCGGTAACAGGGCGACTGCCGCCGCCAACATTATCGGACGCAAACCTTCAGGCATGGGCGAACGCCTCTCGTTCAAAGTGGTTGTCGTGATAGGGATCGCGTCCTTGCAGGAGCGCTACGCCGCTCGCAGCCAGATAGGCGGGGATGAAGAACGGTCCCCAGCGCTCGTATTGGCGGACGTGAACCCGTTCGTGAGCTCTAGTTTTTTCCAGCTCGGTTTGGCTGGTCGCCAGCACGACATGGCCGAGGGTAATCGCCACGACGCCGGTCGCTGCGGGCAACCGGGGCAGAATGCCTGCCAGCGCGCCGCCCCACGCCTCGAGCACTCCGTCACGAATCGCGAGTTCGCCACCCGTGGTGCGGGCCAGGAGCGCGCAGCCCACACCGATGAGACTGTTGGGGCAGGTCCAGAGGTAGGCGATTCGCATCAGAAGGGAATCTCGGCCAGGATACCCCACAACGAGTTCCGGATATCCAGGTTTTGTTCGGTGATGCCGCGGAGCCCGAGAGAGTAGCGCGCCTCGATTCCCAGCACACTGTTTCCTACTCCGAACTCGAATCCTCCACCGACGACCGCGGTGGCATCTATGCTCGGCACGGAAGAAGCGTCGCAGGCCTGCCGCTGACCGCCCGCGGTTCCGATGGCCTGCACATCACAACCGATCAAGAACGCCGCGGCAGGACCGCCGAATGCAAAGGGTCGGACATACTTGCCCAGGCGGGGCCCTCGAAAGCGAGCCAGGATCGGCGTCTCCAGGTACACGAATTCGAAATCAAGCGTCCCGCCTCCACCGGGGAGTGCAGCGGTCTCACCCCCTTTACGGGCGAAGAGCAGCTCGGGTTCGACCGCAAACCAGCTCGCCGCCGGTATCCGGACAAAGGCGCCGGCCAGTGTCGCCGCGCGACTGGTGAGTCCGCCCGCGTCGCTGCCGGTGAGACTTGCCCGGGAATAACCGATGATGGCGCCGAGCGACACGTTGCCGTGCTGTGCCGCACCGGGGACGGGGAAGAAGAGGACCAGCGCCGTAAGAATCAGGCTGGCGCGTCGAGTCACCCCCGCACCTCGCTCATGATCGCGAGGATGTTGTCCTCGCTGTCCTGGAAAAAGGCCATCCACAGCTCGTGATCGGGGAGTTTCGCCACCGCATGCGGGTCGCTGGTAAATCGTACCCCGCGTTGTTCGAGCGCCCGATGGCTCGAGCGGATGTCGCTCACTTTGAAATAGAGGATCGAGCTCGGGTGGGTGAAGGCCGGTTGCTCCGGAGCCGACAGCATCAGCCGGACACCACCGCACTCGAGGAACCCGAGTTGCCCAGCCTGGAATAGAAACTTGAGTCCCAGCACGTCGCGATAGAAAGCGATGGCCCGGGGGACATCCCGCGCCGTCAAGGCGATTTGTCCGATTTGCAGGAGACCCGGTGAGTCGTCTGCCTCCATCATGCCGCTCCTGGGGCGGGTTATGGCGCATTGTAGGTGTGGACGACCGGAATGTCGAGGAGGAGGTGATCTCGGCTCTTGCGCGGGATGACTCTGGAGAGATAGCGTAGAAGCATGCGTACACCCATTCTCTTGCTCGCCGCGCTTCTCCTGCCTGCGGTCGCCACGGCCCAGGCCGATTCGGCCAAAGCCGATTCCGCGAGCTCAGCCTCCGCTCAGCCGCAGGCGCCGGCCGAAGCGTTCAGCTACACCTTCACCAGTCCAGTCGAATTCATCCGCGTCCAGTTGAAGGGGGGTGTGACCTACTCGGCGGAGCTCAACAACCCGGGTGCGATCCTCAGCTTCAAGCCACGGGACCCCGGAACCCAGAAGCCGGACATCCGAAAGGACATGATGGGACCGCCGAGCGCGAGTGGCGCAATAACCTTCCTGGTCAAGCCCCGCGCCGACGGAGAGTACGAGATCCGGGTTCAGGGAATCCAGGCCGGTGCGGCGGTTACGCTCTCGATGAAGGCCAAAACTAAGAACTAGCGATTTCTCCGGGCAGTCGATCGAGCCGCTTCTCGTAACACATCACCGCGACGGGCGGGTGATCGGGAAGCGGCACTGGTATGTGGGTGACGCCTCGGGCCTGGAAACCGGCCCTCTCATAGAACACCCGAACCTTGGGGTCGACCAGGGTTGCGTCCAATCGGATCCACCGCCGTCCCCGCCGTCTCACCAGCTCCTCCATCTGAGTCAGGCACCACGCTCCGATTCCCTTGCTCTGCAGCCTCTTCGAGATGGCGAACCGGTGGAGGTACACCGCGGATCCTGAGGGCTCCTCCCACTGAATTGGGGCGTAGTAGTCATCGGGGATGTCGCACAGCGAGAAGGTCCCGATGATCTCGCCGCGCTCGGTCACCACGAAGAGGCGTGCCGCCGTCGCGTCCGCCGCAATGGTTCCTGGAATGCTCGGTAACAACCAGTCTGGCACCCCATGGCGGTCCCGCATCTCGACGCCACAGGCGTTCAGGATGGCGACCGCCGCTCCCGCCTCCGACGGCTCCGCGAGGCGGATCTCCACTACCGCACGTCGAAGACGTAACTGTTGAGCTGCGCGATCGTCGCCTGCTGCTCCGCAACCTGGAACGCCAGCACGTCGCCGCTGGTGATGACGCCGCACAACCCATCGGGCCCCGTCACGGGCAGGTGCCGGATCCGGCGCGAAGTCATGATGCTGCCGCACTCGTCGATGCTGGTATCGAGGCCACAGGTGACCACGACTCGAGTCATGAGGTCACCGACCTGGGTGCCGGCCGGGTCCCGCTCCTCTGCGACAACTCGGCGCATGATGTCGCGCTCGGTGAAGATCCCCACCAGGTGCCCGCCTTCCATTACGACCACTCCTCCGATACTGCGCTGATTCATGAGATGCGCGGCCTCCTGCACCGATGTTGACGTCGGTACAGAGATGATCTCGCGGCCTTTGCGCTGCAGGATGTCCCGAACAGTTGGCATACGAGCCTCCTTGCAAGTCTCCCTATAGTCGGCTCGGGTACGGCGGGCCGCAAGATGATGTGGGATGTCAGATGTGAGTCAGGGGCCGCCATTAGGTGTCAGGGGTCAGGTGTCAGGGCATCGGATTTGGTCGCTGTTCCCTGACACCTGGCACCTGATACCTGGCGCCTCTAACGGAATTTCCAGAGGCGTTTGATCAACTGTATCTGACCCGTGTGATAGGCATCGGGCGCCAGCACCCCGGCGATCAAGTCGCCGTAGCTCCATTTCCGGATCGAGGGTGGCCGGCGATTCAGTCGTGCCTCAGGGAATCGGCGCAGGGCTTCGGCAAAGGCCTCGTGTTCCGACGTGAGCAACAGTCGATCGGCCGCCCAGGACCTTTCAGTGGGACGATCGAGCGGGGCGGGCCAGTTGGAGGGTGAGCGGGGGAAGCCGGCCTCCGTTGTGGGGTCCACATGGCGGCGCACCGCGTATTTCCAATACGCAATATGCAGAGTGAGTTCCCAGATCGAGTGCATTCTCGGAGCAGGCCGCCAATGCGCCTGCCTCGCATTTATGCCGCGCACCGCGCCGACTGGAGTGACGCCACCATGCCAGGCGCGACCAGCCTTCGGAGCGATCGTGCGCATCAGCAGATCGACCTGTGCCATGATGGATCAGGAAAATCAGGTGGGCTTAGTGAGTCTGGAACGCGTCCACCCGCTTGGCGAGATCGGGCGGATCGGTGCGGAGCACCTTGCCGTAGAGGTTCACGTAGATGACGGCCCGCTCGGCTCCGGGAATCACCGTCGGTCCGAAGCTGAAGATCCAGGCGGGCGGGTGACCCTTGATCTGCTTGGCGCCCCCGAGGGCGAGGACCGTCTTTTGGGTTCCCATCTTAGGCGGCGGTGCGCCCAGCATCGTGCCGACCGCGAAATAGGCCGCGGCCCACGAGGCGCCAAGCAGCAAGAGCGAGACGAGACCCACATACAGAGTTAGCCGGAACAGGCGACCCATGACGGCTCCAGGTACGAGTCATATCCGCGCAAACCAGGGCACTCCGATGGGCCTGCGCCGCCTCGGGTCGTCCCGATCGGTTGTAGACTGAGACCGGCGGCGCGGTCAGCCGGGAGAGAGACGGTGACGAGCCAGCAGGGTGTCTACCGAGGCCAGGTCGAACTCGACTCCGTACCCCCGCGCCAGACCGGCAAGAGCGACAAGGTCCAGGCTGTTGCGGTGTGTTGCGAGCGTGGCCAACTCCTCGAAAAAGTGCTCGAATCCTCCGGGGGCTATCACTTCAAGAAAGCGGACCGGTTCGCTGCCCGAGTTCCAGAAGGCGTGGAAAACTCCCTTGGGCTTGTGAATGCAGCCTCCGGGCCCCGCCTGCTCGATTCGGGTTCCCTGCTGCACCGTGAGGGTGCCTTCCAGCACGTAGGAGATCTCGTCCTCCCGCGAATGGCGATGGAGCGGAGCGCCGAGCAATCCAGGGCCCAGCGTGTGTTCCACGAGCGCCACGGATCCGCGACTCGCTTCGCTGAGGACTTTGAAGGTCGTGCTGAAGGTACCCAGCGCAACGCGGCGCCCGGCACCTGGTGCCGTATAGGTGAGGAGCGACGGTCTCATGAGCCCTCCTGCGGAATCAGCCTCCTCCACTAATGTGACGTGCCAGGCTGCTCTGCGCCACAGGCCCGCCCTGGGTCTCGTTCTCCCGGCCTTCTCGAATCTCGTAATGGGCAGAGCGCTGGTCGAACCGGAGCAGAAGTTCCCGGGCCTTGGGCGGCACGACCGCCACTTCGTAGTCCGCGCCGGCAAACCCTCGTACCGCGTCGCTCGAATCGAACCACATCAGGGTCACGAACTCCACCTCCTCGCCGCTCGGACGCCTGAGCAGCTCGATGCCGTGAAATCCGCGGAGGTTTCGCTCCACGATTCCCTGGAAAATCTCGCTGCGAAGCAACGCTTCGTAGGCGTCGGCATTCGCCGGCGTGGTCCAGCCATGCCAGATGCGACAGATCATCTTGCCCTCCCGACTTCCGCCGCGCGTTTGATCCGACGCAGCATCACCTTACGGATCAGGCCGCTCGCGCCCCCGATGATGAACCAGTAGCGGTTGAAGGCTCTCCGACTCGCCTCGTCGTCACAGCGGACCCGGGTTTCGGTTATGAGCCGAGTCGAGGCCCCCGCTGGGTCCAGCCGGAAACTCCAGACCCCCCGGGCGAGGTTAGGTGGGAGAGTCTCGAGAAAGGTGGCCGCCGAACTGGGTACCAGCTTGGCGGAAGGAGTCCAGAACCGTCCCGTCACTCCGAGCACCAGCTCCTCACCGGGAGACTCGGCTAGCAGCACGAATCCGTCGCCACCGAGGATGCCCCTTAACCCTTCCCCCTCTCGGCCCCGCCGGTCTTGCATCCGGCGCTTTGGGGCGCGCGGATGCAGCATCAGACCTGGCAGTGACCGGAGGGTAAGCAGGGCGCGGATCAGCGGCTCGCGACGGAAGTCGGTTTCCCACAATGCGCGATACACCGCCTCGGGTGAAGCCCGAACGGTGATATCGTAACTCGCGCTCACGTCGTAAACCGGCATCCAATGGTCGAGCAGGCTCACTGGATTGACCGGTTCGGTGTACGGCTACCCCTTCTTGACGAGCCGGACCAGATACAGAAGGAGCAACGCGCCGACCAAGGCGGTAATCAGGGCGCCGATAATTCCTCCCGCAGCTATGCCGAGGAGACTGAACACCCACCCGCCGATGAAGGCGCCAAGAATACCGACAACCAGGTCCCCAACCAATCCGAACCCCGAACCTTTCATGATCTTTCCGGCCAGGAAACCGGCAAGGCACCCAATTACGAGAAAGAGGATCAGGCTCTGCGTGGTCATCGGATCACCTCCTGTGTGTGGACTGCAAAACCGTTCGGCCGACGCACTGCTGCGTGCACCTGACGGCAGCGCGGGTCGGAACGGGTTGAAGGCGGAGCTCTCATGGCACGATGTTATCCAGCGTCACGAGCAGCCCTGCCTGACAGAGACTGGCCACCTGACCGTTGCCTCGGTGGCAACGATCTACCCCGGTTCAGGCGTGGTCCGCAACCGCGGTAACTCCCTCGTGGCGAGCGCAGTTGGCGCAGCAGTAGAAAACGCCCTTGGCCTCGATACCGTGCCCGATGATCCTGCATTCGCAGTGGTGGCAGGTCGGCGCCAGCATGTGGATGGCGCACTCGAAACTGTCGAATGTATGGGTGCTCCCGGCCGCGACCACCTGGAACGACAGATGGTAATCGTTGCCGCAAACGTCACACTTGGCCATAAGCCCTCCGAATCGATGCGGCGCCCCGTGCGCCGTGCTCGGAAAGTGGCCAGTTGTGCGGCACGACGCCAGCCGTCGCTGTTCAGCGCCGCCGGCGCCGCTTCCTTGGGGGAGGCTCCGGCACAAACTGCAGGTTGACCGCGAGGAGCTGTCCCTCGAACCATGCCAGCAGGCGACCGGTGAACTTTTCGGCCAGGTAGAACAGGTCGCTCTGGGTCTTGGGACGGATGTGAGCGATCAAGACTCCGTTCGCTCGGCTCACCTCGATGTAGCCACCCTTGGGACGCTGGGCATGGCGCAAGCGGGTCTTCTTCTTGTTGGCCCAGGACCAGGTTCTGGCATCTCGAATTCTGGCGCGCAGCAGCTGGTAGGCATCGAGATCGCCGGCAGGAATTGCCTGGAGAACCACCATTGGCATGCTCCGCGTTGGGTGGAGAAGGGGCAGGTGATTTCAGATTAAAGATTTCAGATGGACGATTCCTGATTTCAATTTGGTCGACATGAGCGTGGAGCTGGATTTCCCGACTAGATTCAGGGGTGTTCACAACCGATTGGAGCTGAGTCATGCCGTACTTGACCCACAAACTTAGTCGCGCAGCCCTGCTGGCCGTGTCCCTGGCCGCCTGCGCGTCCGGGAGTTCCCAGAAGTCCCCGAGCCCGGATCAGGGGTCGGAGCCGCACCTCGAAGTCATCAACCGCTCATCCGCTGACGTGGATATCTATCTCGTCCGTACCGGTCAGCGGATCCGGCTCGGGCTTGCCGCGAACAATCAGACCACCAAGTTCTCCCTCACCCCTGCGCTGACGATTGGGGCCGGCACGGTGCGTTTCGAGGCGGTACCTCTCGTGGGCGGTAACACGATTAGCACCGACCCCACGACCCTCCAGCCCAACGCTACGGTCACTCTCGATGTTCCTCCTCCATAGGGCTTAGCCGTCAGCCATCAGCTGGTAGCTGTTACGGTCGGCAGGGTGGCATCACCCGACAGCTAACAGCTAACGGCTCACTGAGCCGCTCAAAACAGATGGCTGACAATCGCCTCCAGGATCACCTGGAACGGCACGACGAGGAGGATGACCGGAAGCATCGGCGCTAGTGTGACGACGCCCAGGAGGAGAAGACTGATCAAGTCCACCGGGACGACGAACATGTCGTATACGTTGCCGACGACCTGATACAGATCGGTCGTGGCGGAGAAGGCCTGAGTGCTGAGGGCATCCTCCGGAAAATCATGCTGCTTCTGACCGGTGGCACGCTTCATCCATTTGTTTTCGAACTCGCGTCCGACAACGCTTGCCAGTCCCCCATAACCCCAAATGCCCTTGACTCGCGCCCGGTAGAGCGGCGCGACGAAGTTCAGCAATGGACCGCCAAAGAGAAGCGCCGCGAGGCTCAGGAGGATGAGCGTCGGCGCCCTGAACGCGGATAGAGTCGCGCCCCCCTGGACCACCCGGTTGGCCAAAGTCCCTGCGATCACGACGCCCATACCCAGCCCGATCGGGGTCCAGGCGCGTACCGAGTACCCCACGAACTTGAGCCCGGCGGCGTGGTCGGGGTGAGCCGCGACGAGGTTCAGGTGAAGTCGCGAGACCAGCCGAAGGAACCGCGTCCACAGAAAGAGCCGCCACATCCACCCCAGAAAGAGAATGAGCAGCAGAGGAATACTCACCAGGATGTGCCACAGGCCTGCCGGGGAGTAGCCCGGTATTCCCGCAATATCCGACCGTTGCCAGGTTTGGGTCTCGCGGGCAGGGAAGGACCGGGCCAGGGTCCAGACGATCAGGTAGCCCACGACGATAACCAGAATCTCCCCGATTGCTGACTCCCGGAGCCGTCGAGTCGACGCCACCGCCTCTGCAAATCCCTGTCGACTGTCTTCGTCGACCAGTCCCGATTCGGCAAAGTGAGCGCCGATCTCTCCAAGGCGCCTGAGGACGGTCGTCTCCGCGAGGATGAAGATTGGAGCCGCGATCAGGCTCCGTGCCGCGAGGGCGAAGTCACCGAGCAGGGATCCCGGAACGCCGACCAGCGTGCCCTTCCACCACGCCAGCAGGACCAGGGGAACCCAGCCGAGGAGGGCAGCGAAAATGGCGGGTCGGACGACTCGAAGACTGTCCGGTCGGAGCACGCCTAATTGTTCGAGGAGCCTGACCCTTGGGCCACCCTCGAAGAGGGTCTCATCCGTGACTGCAGGATCGGTCATGAGCTGGGGACAGGCAATGGGTCACGCTTCCCATTGACCGTCGCGAGGAGGACCCGGCGCGGGATCGTCTCCGGGCAGTGCGATCACTCCGATGATGCCGGTACCCGGACAATGCAGCGGAAGCCGACGTGACAGGTGGAGGTGTCGATCGCCTCGGGATAGCGCGCCGCAGGCCGGTAGCGGCGACAATAGTTGGGCGCGCAGAGATGGGATCCCCCCTTCAGCACCTTCCGGGGGATGCGGATCCTGGGCTGGCAGGGGTCGAAGCTCTCCTCCTCCCGGGGCCCTCTCGGGTTCAGGGGAATACAGCAGGCCTTGGGCGCATCCCCCGGATGGCTAGGTACGTACCAATCGGTGGTCCACTCCCAGACATTGCCGATCATGTCGTAGAGTCCGTAGCCGTTGGCCGGGAAGGAACCGACCGGCGAAGTGCTCTCGAAACCGTCTTCGACCAGGTTGCGCCAGGGGAATTCGCCCTGCCAGGTGTTGGCCATGAATTTCCCACCCGGGAGGAACTCCTCGCCCCAGGCGAAGGCGGCCCCATCCAGTCCACCTCGGGCCGCGAACTCCCACTCGGCTTCGGTCGGAAGCTGCTTCCCCTCCCACGCGGCGAAGGCTTCGGCGTCGGTGTAGGCCACATGGACTACAGGATAGTCTGGTCCGGCGGTGCTGGTTTCCGGCCCATAGGGATGGCGCCAGTCCGCCGCCTTCATGAACTGCCACCAGTTGGTGTAGTCTCGCAGGTCCACCTTACCAGGCGGCTTGGTAAAGACCAGCGAGCCGGCGTAGATCATTTCCGGCTGGGCCCCTGGGTAGTGAGCGGGATCGGGAGGTATCTCCGCGAAAGTCTGATGCCCGGTTGCGGCAACGAATTTTTCGAACCGTCCGTTGGTGGTCGGATAGCGGTCCATCCAAAATCCGCCAACCGTCACGCGGTGAATGGGGCGCTCCTCAGGGTAATGATCTTCGGAACCCATGCGGAAGGTTCCTCCCGGGACCCACACCATGTCGGGAAAGGGTGGATCTCCCGGCGGGACGGAAGCTGCGGTGAGCGCACTCGATGCAGTCATGAACCTCAATCCAAGCCAAGGGCTGGCTGTTCAGTCTACGTCCCGTGCACTCGGGGTCAAGGGAATGCTACCAAGGGGAGGGAGGGTACGACTAAAGGGTAATCTTCAATTGCCACGACCGTCCCATATCTTGGAACAGACCGAAGAGCGGACGCGGAATGAGTGTGTAACGCGGCAGCCGGTCCTCCCAAATCAAGCAAGGCAGTGTTTCCTCCTTTCGCTACGCCGACGCAGCGAGCGCCAGCGTGGGCGGACGCTCGAACCGAGCGGCCAGACCAAGAGCGACATGAACGAGGGTAGCATGGCGGATGAGCTGGGCACCATTGCTCAAGAGGCGTACGTCTACCTGTACCCTCTGGTCACGATGGATTTGACGCGCCGGCAGCTTACCAACATCGAGTCTGGCCGAGTGCCTGGTCGTGGTCCGATGAACACCTTCGCCCACATCCGGACCTTCCCCGATGGCGACTTTCGCGTTGTTCGGCCGAATTTCGATACCCTGTATTCCACCGCCTGGCTCGACGTGAGCCGGGAGCCGATGGTGATCTCCGCGCCGGAGGTTCAAGGCCGGTACTATCTGCTGTCGATGCTCGACATGTGGACCGACGTGTTTGCTGTCCCGGGGAAGCGCACGACCGGAACCTGTCCCGGCCACTGGGCGATCGTCGGGCCGGGTTGGACCCGCCAGCTGGCCGGAGACCTGGAGCGCATCACCTCGCCGACGCCATATGTCTGGATGATCGGGCGAACCCAGACCAACGGCCCGGAAGACTATCCGGCGGTGAAGGCGGTCCAGGACGGCTTCCTCATCACGCCGCTTTCGCAGTGGGGGAGAGAACGCCACCCGCTCAACGGCTCGATAGATCCTACGATAGACATGGTGACGCCGCCTCTGGAGCAGATAAAGAAGATGCCGCCGCTGCAGTTCTTCTCCTATGCGGCCGAGCTGCTGAAGATCAATCCACCCCACTTCACCGATCAGCCGATCATTGCCCGGATGAAGCGCCTCGGATTGGCCGTGGGAAGAAGCTTCGATACTGAGAATGCGGATCCAGTAATCCGTCGGGCTCTCGAGGTGGGAGCGGCGGATGGATTCAAGGCCATGCAGGCGGCAGGCCAGGCGATGGGGCGCCTGGTCAATGGCTGGCAGATCAACACGCAGACGATGGGAGTGTACGGCACCAACTACCTGCAGCGCGCCGTCACCGCGATGGGCGGCCTCGGCGCCAACCTGCCGGAAGATGCGGTTTGTCCATTGTTGCTCAGCGACAGCGACGGGAAACCCATCGAAGGTGCCAATCGATACCTGCTCCACTTCGAGAAGCAGGATCTCCCTCCAGTCGATGCCTTCTGGTCGCTGACCTTGTATGACCAGAACGGCTTTCAGGTCCCCAATTCAATCAATCGCTTCGCGATTGGCGACCGGGACGACCTCAAATACAACCACGACGGGTCCGTCGATCTGCACATTCAGCCGGAGAGTCCGGGGATAGACAAGGATGGCAACTGGCTTCCTTCTCCCTCCAAGGGGACGCTGGGAATAACGATGCGGCTCTATTCGCCTCGCCCCGAAGTCATTGATGGCCGCTGGGCGCCGCCGGCGGTGAAAAGGGTCGGATAATTTCAGATTGCAGATTGAAGATTGCGTCGGCGACCTGGGTCGCCTTGGCGAGTTTGGTGGCTTCGTCTTCTGGCGGCTGTTGCGCGGGCAGGGTTCGGTGGAGAAGGCCAAGGAGTCCAGCCAGGACCAAGACCTGCAACCGCATTTCCGGGCTTTGTCGTCGGGTATGGGGCCGCTGCCGCTCGAGTCAGGGCTGGCTGCCCGCCTGGCTCGAGGCCAATCCCCGTTCGATGGCGTCAAACAGCGCGTGATCGGCAAACGGCTTCTGCAGCACGGTGACAGCCCTGGACCGCTTCAACCGTTCGGTGGTGCTGGCATCATCCAACGCGGTAATCAGGACCACAGGAAGGCTGGGCGCAGAGCGGGCGAGATGGTCCTCGAGGTCGGTACCGCTCATACCCGGAAGACATACATCTGCTACGAGGCAATCGGTGTGGCCGGGATCGTTGGCGAGGAATTGTTCGGCGGTCTCGAAGGGAAGAACGGCGAAGCCGGCAGATCGCAGAAGCCTGCCAAGCGCACGCCGAACTTCTTCGTCGTCGTCTACTACTGCTATCAGGGGGTTCGCCCGGGGGCGCCCAGTGGCGCGGTCCATGTACTCACGAATTACTCCCCGACGCGCATGTCTGCCATTGGACCTTTGGGAAGCCCGTCCGCATCGCTGTAGCTCGGGCTGGGAAATCGAGCCACCGGAGCGGGACCGATTCCGAGCTGCGTGCCCAGTCGCACCAGTTCGGCGAACGATTCGACTCCCAATTTCCGCATGACTCTGGCGCGGTGCACCTTCACCGTGCGTTCGCTGGTGCCGAGTCTCGCTGCCACCTGCTTGTTGAGCAATCCGGCTACCACAAGCGCGAAGACCTGCCGCTCACGTGGCGTCAGACGAGCGTAGCGCCGTCCGAGCTCGGCCTGTTCGGCGCGCATTGCCTGTTCGGCGCGATCGATCTGAAGGGCTCGGCTCACCGCCGCGAAGAGCTGCCGCTCGTCGACCGGCTTGATGAGCATGTCCACCGCTCCCCGTCGGATCGCCCGCACCGCGGTCGGCACATCGCCATAACCGGTGATGAAGATGATCGGCATGTGGCAACCGGCTTCATCCAGCGCCTGCTGCAGGTCGAGGCCCGAAAGCTCCGGCATCCGAACGTCGAGCACCAGGCAACCGGGGTGTTGGCCCCGTCCGGACTCGATGAAGGCCTTGGCCGAGGGGAAAGCCCAGGCGGCATAGCCGGTCGACCGCAACAGGCGCTCCAGCGCGCGGCGCACTTCGGCGTCGTCGTCCACCACGCATACGACTGGCTGGTCGTCTGACATTATGCTGCTCCCTCCTGACAATCGAGAGGATGATCACTGGACCCGGATCCCGGGTCGGCCAACACCATGACGCTTGACTCGAGGCACTGCGTTTGACCCCCCGACACAAGGGGACGCTCGGGTCGGAGCTGAATAAACATACTTTTCTGTGTGGGAAACCCGGCTAGATCGGTAGGTCTAGATCCAAGCGCCGGCGCGGCAATCCTGCGGAGCACGTGTCCTGAAGATCCAGCTTCAAGCCCCAACCACGTGCCGAGGCACCCTGGCTCAGGTGTTACTCGAGCCACCCCACGTCGCAAACAAACACTCCGTTTGTCTAAGGTTTAGTGCCACTACACCGATTTCCCACGGTTCCAACATACAACCAAACTCGCGGTTCCGCCTCAATTCCGGGGCTGAGGGAACATAAGCACCCGGGGCACCACGGCAGGGACCCGACGGGCATACGCGTCGTAGGTTTCTCCGAACGTAGCTCTCAAGAGCCGTTCTTCAACCCGGACTCGAAGTGCCGTCCCGGCCAGGAAAAGCAGCAAACCGGCCCCCAGCCCAACCGGCCGGGAGAAGGCGAGACCGGTCGCGAGGAGCAGGCCGAGCATCGCCGTGTAAATCGGGTGCCGCACGAAGCGATAAGGCCCGGTTGTGATCAGATCGTGGTCTTGAGTGATGCGAGCCTCAAGGCTCCATTGCTTCCCCAGGGTGTGAATCGCCGCGGCACCGAGCCAAGCCGCTCCCAATGCTAACCCGACGGCGAACGCTGTGAGTAACGCCCATGTCACGAGCGACATGGAGGTGATCGGGGTTCCATGAGGCCGCCGAGGTCCCCAGACCGCGGCAAACCCGGAAGCCTGGATCAGGATGCCGACCAGGGACCCCCGGTCCCGCGCGCGGTCCCGAGCGACGGGCGCTCGTCGCCTTAGCAATACGCCGGCGCCGAAACCGAACCATCCGGCAAGGACTCCGAACTTGCCGACGGTATCCAGAGTGCCGGCGTCCAGCGTCACTCTACTCGACCTCGATCCCTTCCAGCTCCCGCGACACCCGGTGTCCCTGGCGTCGTTCCCAGGCGGACTCGCCTTTCTCGACTCCGACCAGAATCGCCAAGGTCACGATTGTCAGGGCGACCGCAGCGCCGAGATGTCCAACTCCGATGAGGGAGCCGAGACCGGCGAGGACCCAGATGACCGACGCGGTCGTTACCCCCAGAATTCGGCCTTCCCGGGCCAGGATAACCCCGGCTCCCAGGAATCCGATCCCGGTGACTACCTGCCCGAGCACTCGGGTGGGGTCGGAGCCCTCCGTCTGGAGCGAGGCAGCAAGCGTCACGAACATCGTCGTCCCGAGGGTGATGAGGATGCTGGTCCGCACCCCCGCCACTTTGCCGCGCGACTGCCGCTCGATGCCGATCACGCCACCGCAGAGGACGGCAGCTCCAACGCGAATCCAGAACGTGAGCGACTCGGGGGACAAGGGATCGGATGGGAGCATATGTCCGCCTGGGGAAAGGGTGAGCGACCTGCCTTCAGCGCACCTCGAAGACGGCCTCGACTTCGACGGCAACGTCATATGGCAGCGCACTCACCCCGACCGCCATGCGGGAGTGGCGCCCGGCTTCTCCGAACACTTCCACGAACAGGTCGGAGGCGCCGTTGATGACCTGGGAATGGGAAAGGAATCCCGGCTCAGAATTGACGAACCCGGCCACCCGGACGCAGCGGACTACCCGGTCCAAGTCTCCATCCAGGGCTTCTCGGAGTTGAGCCATCAGGTTGAGGGCGCAGAGCCTGGCTGCCTGTTGCCCCTCAGCGATTCCGAATTCCCGACCCAGCTTACCGATGAAGCGCCGCTCTCCATTCCACTGTGACAGCTGGCCGGTCAAAAAGACGAGGTTCCCGGTGCGCACGAAGGGGACGTAGTTCGCGCCGGGCTTACTGGGTTGGGGAAGTTCGATTGTGAGGGTCCGCAGCCGTTCGTCGATTCGGGTGACCATAGTCATCCGGTGGAGGTCAGTTGGTGCCGAACCATCGAACGACGCTGATGGCCCAGCGGGAACCACGGCGGCGCAGCTCGACGAACCACTGAGTGTCGGTGCCGCAGAGGTCGCCGCAGGCGAGACCGAAATATGCCTTGGCGGTCTGCTGGTCCGCTCCGATCCCCAGTCCGGCGATCGAAATAAGCGGCTCCCGCGAAGCACATTCAGTGGCCGCCCGGAGAGTTACCTGCGGAGGTGGGGTTACTCCCGCGAGCAACTCGGGGTGCGGGTCGTGCAGACCGGTCGAGTCCACGAATCCGATGCAGAGGATGCCGGAAGCACCAGTCGGCCTCATCCACTCGGCGCCGAGCACGATGGCCGTGTCGAGGATCACGGTGAGGAGCTGAGGATCATCCGCCCCATCGAACAAGTGGCTGAGCCGACCTGCAGGGGAAGACCCTCCGAGCGGAACGCTATCGGGTGACAGCGAATCGGTGCCCTGTGCCGCAAGAGTCTGCGCGGACACCGCAAGCACGAGCAGCAGAGCGCGCACCATACTTCAGCCGCGCCGCTTGAAGTACTGTATCGCTCGCTCGTGACGCTCCGCTGCCGCTCGCGTTTTGAAAGTGCCGAGATTCCGCCGTCGGCCGGTTCGAGGATCCTTCCTCCGGGAGTAGAGCCGATATTGGCCCGAAGAGAGCTTGCGTATCACGGACTGCACCACCCAAAGGGACTATCAGGTACCTGCGGTCACTCCAGAGTGCCATCGGCGAAGCGAAGGTACGCTTCGCGCGAAGTGCCGGGCCAGAAAGCCGGGGAAGTGCATTTCCCTGAGCTTCCCCTCTACCTTGGCGACCATCTGGGAGGCGGTGATGTCCGGTTCGGTGAATTGCCCCGCCCGGTAGCAATGGCTGCAATACTCGGCACTCCTGGCGCCGTTCGCCTCGGTCCCGCCGCCTTGGGGATCCTTGCTGAGCGGCATCCCGCAACTTTGACAGAAGGGTCCCTTGGGGCCGAACATGTGCACCTCCTGCGCCAGGCGTTTCGGTCGTACATCGTGATCGCCGGCTTCAAACATGGGGCGGGGTACTGTTGGCAGCAAGCGTCAGGTTGAGGCCCGCAGCCGCACAAGGCCGATGAGACTGACTAGTGCCCAGGTTCCTTCGAGCAGGACGAAACCGTATTGACGCTCCAGCACCGCGACCGCGGTGAGCAAACTGCCACCGACCAGGTTGAGAAGCTGATACGCGGGCGACGTGGTGCGCATGCGGCCGAGCTGACTGGCCGCGAACGGGAACAGGATGAAGAGCGCTCCGATCACGGAGGCGACTTGGCGGGCCATGGCGATCCCCGGAGACGACGGTTGTAAAGACGAGCCGGCAACCTATTTGGTCTGGTTTTCTACCTCGGCCTCCTTGGCTTCGATGTTCACCCGCTCATGGCGAATGTCGAGACGGAGACGGCCGAACAGGCTCATGTACACATTCGCCACCCAGACCAGCGAAAAGCCGGCGATCACGTAACCACGCCAATCGTCATACAGCATGGTGAAGCGGGTGACGAAGAGCACGCCGATCGCGATGTAGTGGCTGAGACAGTACTCGCAGGTAAACAGGAAGAAAAACTTGCGCTGCCAGAGATAGCGGCAACCGGTGCTCTTGTTCAGGCACCATTCCCGCAGTTCCCGGAATACCTCCTCGTGAGTCACCGTCCAGGCGATGCAGGCGACCGGGATTGCGAGGAGAAGCAGGTGGACGATCTGCGAACCAAGAGACATAATGGGCATGCCAGGTCGGGTGGATCAGGCCGTCGTGGGAGTGACCCCGTAGAACACTTCGCCAGCCGTCACCAGTCCCCCTGCATCGAAGGTGAGCAGCTCGATGGCCCGGTCGGCCCGACCGTTCACCTTGCGATCGTAGATGATCGCCAGACGCCGCATTGATCCGTCCCACATTGCCGCGACGATGATGAACTCCAGCGCCGAGATCTGGCTGAGGGCGCGTTCCCAATAGGCCCGAAGGGCCGGCTTGCCGCGCACGGTCGGCTGGCCGACCGCATCCACCGCCTTGGGACTCGAGAAGACGATCGCGTCGGAAAAGTGGGCGAGGACCCGGTCGAGATCCCTCGCGTTCCAGGCCTGCGCCCACTCGCGTGCAAAGGCGTCCGCCTCGAAGGAACTCACCGAACCAACGGTCACGGCCGCATCAGGCGGAAGGCATGGGTCCAATCGTTCCGCAGGAAACCCGGGATACACCAGATCTGGGCCAGAATCTCGACGGCGCGCGCTCCGACCACGGTGCCCATGTCTTCCTTCTCCCAGCCGAACTGGTCGAGCAGCTTGGCGACCTCGGCCTTCGCGGCGGGGTCATTTCCGCAGTAGAACATCGTGGGCTTCCCGCCTTTGAGAACCGGATTGACCATCAGGTCGGAGCCGACGCTGTTGAAGACCTTCACGAACCGGGCGTCGGGATAGGCGGCCTGGAGCTGCTCCATCAGAGATGAGGTGGGGGTGGTGAAATACTTGAGGACGCCGTCCTGGGGAGGATCGTCGCTGATGGGGTTGGTGGCATCCATCACCAGCTTCCCCTTGAGATTGGGACGACCCGCCTGCTCCAGGGCCGCCATGGCGCCGCTCCCCGATACGGCCAGTACGAGAGTGTCAGCCCAGGCGGAAATTTCTTCGAATGTTCCGGCAGGAATGCCGGTGTTTTTGCTGAAGTCGCCAAGTTTGGCGGGCGTCCGGCTGCCGATTCTGACTTCGTAGCCGTGCTTCTTCAGCCCTTTGCTCAGGGTCTGGCCGACTTCGCCGGAACCCAATACTGCGCAACGCTTCATGTGCCACATCCTTCAAGAGCCTGTCCGCGCAAACTAATAGCCTCGGCTCCTGAGGCAACGGATCGCCGGTCGGTGCCGTCAGCTACACGTTCGGGAAGGGTCCCCGCTACGAAGCGCGGGGGGTGGTGGCGCTCGCCGCCAGAGCGCTGGGCAACCCCACGCCCACCAGGTGGATCAGCACACCATTGATGATGACGGGAAGGGAACGGTGCTGCGGCGCCACCGCCGAGAGCGGCAGCACGATCTGGGTCATGATGAGATAGACCAGCAGGCCGTAGAGTGGCCCATACAAAAAGGGTCGCTGGGCCAGCACCGGAAAGCGGCGGCTTACGAGGTAGAAGGTGGTGACGATCGAGGAGGCGATGAACACATGAAGGATGAGGCCAAGCACCGCGGTACCTCTGCCACCCTGAAAGGCGGGCTTTCCGAGCAGCCCTGAAGCGATGCTCTGGAAGATCAGGATCGGCTTGACACCCCGGAGGCCGAAGAAGATCACCGCATCGAGGCCATCGAGAAAGGCGACACTGAGAGCGCCCAGGAGCAAGGGCTTGGCGGGGGAGGAAGGGTGGTCGCTGGGCATGTGGGTGTTGAAGGGGGCGTCAGAGGTCAGGGAGCAGGAGACAGGGCGACGAGGCGACAGGTAAGGGGCGACGCTATCCGAAGGTGTCTGCCTGAGGGTCCCAGAAGTCGCCGTGCAGGCCGATGCTTTCGAAGATGCCCCGCATTTCACTTGGCCCGGGTCGCCGAGATTCTGCGTGGAGGCGGCTGGCGTACCAGGTCACGGCCATCTGCCACAACTGGTCCACTCGCACCGAAGGCCGGCGTGGCGTCGCACGGCTCGAGCACCACTGGTCGATGAGCTCTTCCGACCGGAAGAAGAGCATAGTGCTTCAGGTGAAGACGATGTCCTGCCACCATTTCGCGGCCGGCACCTCACAATGGAACAACCAGTCTGAAGGCTCGGGCCCATCGAGTCCGATCGTGAGGCGGAGTGATTCTTTCGACTGTTCGCAACGCGAGACCACCTCCGCCGGCCGATTGAGCGCGGCAGGAATACCGAAGGCATCCCAAGCGCAATTCGCGTAGTAACTCACCCCTGCGGCTGTCACCCGATGTTGAGTGGGTACTCCGGAGAACGGCGGGGCCATGCGGATGGTTTCGCCGTCGGGTTCCAGTACCAGCAGGCGGTTCCGAGCCAGTCTCGCGTACGACTCCCGGACCCGGTCAGCCGATTCTCCTACGTGTTTGGCCACCTCCACGATACCGGGAGGCTGGCCTCGTTCGGCCGTGTTCCAGTAGATCACGAGCTTGACCTGAGTGTCGAGATCCACGGTTCCTCCACCCGTCGAATTGAATCAGGGAGCGATCAGGAATTTCGTCTGGCGAGCCATTGATCTACGCTGACAGCGCCAGGGCCCCACGCCGCAAAGAGCAACCAGATGAACGAAAAGAGCATCACCATCTCGCCGCCGTTCTGCCACCAAAAGATGTTCTCGCTCCCGCCCCAGTGGATCCAGAAATAGGCGACCGCCATCTCTCCCGAGGCGATGAACGCGAGCGGACGAGTAAACAATCCCAGAATCAATCCCAATCCGCACACGGTCTCGATGATGCCTGCCGCCCCGAAGCGGGTCGCCAGGTCGGCGGTGCCGTGATTGGGTCCGAACCCACCGAACCAGCCGAAAAGTTTGGAAGACCCGTGGGTGAAATAGACCAGTCCCGCCGCGATGCGAAGCGCCGCATGAGCGAACGAGCGGAACTTTAGTTGCGAATCTTCGGTCACAACTTTCTCCTCATGTCAGGGTAAGCGCGCTACCGTATCACAATCCGAACTGTTTCAGATGATAGTCGGTGTGCCGGCAGGCCCAATGACGCCAGTCCCGTGGCGTCATGGTGCCGAACACCGCGTGATTCGTCGGAAAGGCTCCGTCTGGAGCGGCCGCCAGGCTCCGCAGCCCGTCAATCGCTCGCCTTCGATCCGATTCGAACTCCCCGGGGCGGCTGCCACCCCGTCGGGGATCGACCGAGGCGGGCGTCCTCCTTCCCCGGGTCCAGGGGATGGGGGTATAGAGTGCCAGCCACTTGAGGATTGGACGGTGTTTGGCGGGGCGGTTGCTGTTGGAACGGACCAGGATGCTCGCACTGCAGTCGGCGAGGTGGCAGGCCATCTCGCCGGCACTCAGGGTCCCCCATTTTCGCTGCGTATCCTGTCGCAGTCCGCCGAGGCGTGCGACCATCTCTTCAAGGATTGCCGGGGTGGTGATGGAGCCGGTCGCGGTCACGAAGCGACCACCTCTGGTAGAGCGGCTAGGGCGCGGTTGTAGCGAGCCAGGCCAACCGCGAATCCCAGCGCGATCACGCCACCTACTACCAGGGTGGCGGGTGATGCGCCCATCCGCTCGAAGTACTGGGTGTAGAAATGGAATGCACCGAAGACGGCGACCGTGTTGACGACCCAGCGGCGGTTTCGCCGAACTGCCCATATGCCGGTGCCGATCAACGCCACCGCCCATACTACGGCGAATGCCCAGTCTGGAATCAGCTCCCCGCTGCCCAGCGACCAGCTCGGCGGGCGGAACCAAAGGGAGTCTCCCCAGAGCGAACCCACCCAGAAACCAAAATTCACCAGGATCAGCGACGTGCGCGATGCGATCACGGCGAGGCGTTCGGTCTCCGGGGCCTGCCTCAGTGCCAGCCGATACGTCGCCAGGGCAAGTACGGTGAAGGCTACAACCGTGAGCGCCGGTTGGCGGATCACCAGCTCGTAGCTGGCGTGGTAATAGTTGGTGGCGGCGCCAAGACAGGCAGAAAGGCCGATCACCGCCATCGCGATCAGCATTCCGCTCCGTGCGACGATTCCCACGACGGCACAGATGACGGTGACCGCGACGTAGCCTTCAATCTTGCCGTCGGTATAGATCAGGATGCCCCCCGAGGCAGTCAGGGCTCCGACCAGGAGCAGGATCAAGCCGAGGGTTCCCCATTCCCGCTGATATCGCGCGGACAGGGCGATGCCCGCGGCCTCGAGTGCCCCACCCAGGGCAATTGAGGCTGGCGCTGAACGAAGGAGAGCGAGCGCCCCGCCGGTCGTCGCCAGCACGCCGAAGCCGATGAGAAGGTTGAGCCCCTGCGAGCCGGTCTCCTGTAATGCCAGCTCCTTGAGTCGCACACTCTCTTCCCGGGTAATCTTGCCTTCGCCCACCAACCGGTCGACATCGAGAGTGATTTTCACGACGATCCTCGCGGGAGAGAACGAATCAGCGCGGCGTCCACTGCGGGTTTCCGCTGAAGAGGCCGTTTGCGACGCCGGTGTGATAGGCGACGAAGCACCCAAAGGCGAGGCTGAGCAGTCCCGAGGCGATCCGGAGCCGGCGGTTGAACCGGCCGGACCGCTGCGAGGTGATAGCGAGGGGGATAGCAATCAGATGGGTCAGGAGCATCATGCCGGCGACAGTACCCAATCCGAAAATCAGCAGGTAGACGATCGACCATTGCGGATCTCGGATCGTGGTCAGGACCAGGAGCGCGACAGCGGCAGAGCCGGCCAGCCCGTGCACGATTCCTACGACAAGTGGACGGATGACCTGGTAAATGCTCGATGGGCCGAGATGACCATCGAGCCACGCCACCGGGGTCCGATCGGCGGAGTGCGGATGCCGCTCCGGATCATGGCCGTGGTGATGGTTGTGAACGTAGTCCCCGTGGCTGTGGGGATGGGAATGGGTGCCAACGGTCTTCGCCTCTGACACGGCGCGGTCGCCCATCCATTGCAGAACTCCGGTCAGATTCATGAGTCCAAGGATGATCAGCATCAAGCCGACCGAAAACTCCATGGAGAGTCCGATCCGGGGCGGAATGACCCAGCCAAACAGGATGATGCCGCCGCCAACGACGAGAATGGTGAAGGTGTGTCCCAGCCCCCACACCGCGCCGATCAATGCCGCACTCCTGGTAGAACGTTGCCGCGCAACGATCGTGGCAACCGCAATGACATGGTCGGCATCGGTGGCATGACGCATCCCCAGGAAGAACCCCAGGGCGGCGACCGCAATGAGGCCGGTATCCATCAGGCCGGAATCTTCACTTCTGCCGCGCCCGACCCGTGCGCCCGGTCCGCCGTGTCCGCCTTACCGACCCCCCGCCCGCCAGCAGGGCGACCAGGCTCTTCGGCGCCACCGCCTGGTAGCTCTCTTCCATCCAGGTGCAGAGAAGTGCCAGCGGAATCCGGTCCGAGCGCTGGAAGCGTGCGGTGACCCAGCCGCTCTTGGCCAGACCGTAAGCCGTGGGAGAGGCGAAAGGAAGTGCCAGCGCCACACTGTGCGAGCTGGGAAGCTTGACGGACATACTCAGCTCGTCTCCCTCCAGCGCGATGAAGATGAAAGCCTTTCCCTTTACCTTCAGAGCCCGGTGACCCCAGGGGAAGTCTTCGGTCACCTCGGGGAATTTCATGCCGGCATCGCGCAGCGCCTTCTCGGCCTTTGCCAGTGTGGTGGCGGACTTGGTCATCCGATGGCTTGCCGGATCCGTGCGAGCTGTCGCAAATGCACGATGTCATGCCCGGCATAGACCCGCTGCAGGAACGCGAGGCTTTCCTCCCCTCGCTCCGCATGGACCCCTACGCGCTCCCTCTCGGTTGGGGTGCTTCGCTCAAAGAGGCGCACGTTGGCCGTGCGGATGGCGGTAAAGTCGTCCAGCGATTCGGCGGGATCGGCAAGATCGTAGTGTAACCGTTCGGCCCAGAGATCTTGATCGTAGGCCTGAATATCCGGGCGATCGTGAGCCAGGATCATCCGGAAGCGGTAGGCGCCAACCAGCTCGGAGTCGGCCAGGTGCTGCAGGACGTGCGCGACCGACCACCGGTCCGGAGCCTCGCGATGATGAAGCTGGTCCTCCGAGAGGCCCTCGATCGCATCGCGCAGCCGCGACGGCGTGTTTCGAAGCACCTCGAGCGGGGACTGGGTGCCCAGTGCCTGGAGCAGCCCTGCGATATAGGCTTGGGCGGCGGGTTGAATCGTCGAGTTTGCCATCGGAGAATATCTGCGCTTCGATGTTGAAGGATTTCATTCCGGCGGCCCGACATGGCCGGCCGGCTCGAAAGGTAAATGAGGACGGCGGCGGTAGAAACAACAGCCCCCACGGCAGTGCCGTGGGGGCGTTCAGGGGAGAGGGTACTCAAGCCGCTGGCTTGGCGATCTTGCCCGCGATCAATTCGGAGAGGAAACCCAGCACCGCCCCAGCGACCAGAGCGATGATGGTCTTGGTGTACGTGCCGCTCGCCCCCACCACGACGCTGACGGCCGTGGCGGCGCCGAGAAACGCGCCCGGGATGAACGAGAGTACGGCCACCTTCGACTGGAGGACCATCGCGAGAGCCACCACACCGACCAGCGCCGACAGGACCGGCAGCGTTCCGCCGAGGGTGGCGGAAAGCTTGAGCGCGACAAAGGCCCAGAACACTCCGCTCAGGTTCGATGCGATGGTTTTGGTCAGGCCCGTCGTCTTCCCCCCCGCGGCGAAGAAGGTTCCCCACGCGACAATGCCCGCCCACACAGGAAGTGCGGCGGGGCCCAGCGCAACATAGGTCCAACCCGCGATCAGAACGCCAATGCTGAGGGCAAGCGCGAGGAGCATGTCCATACGGCCTCCCAGACAGGGTCAACCAACGATGGATCGGGTGGACCGCCCGGCGGGCAGGGTGGGCGGCGGCGTTACGCTACGTTGCAGGGGGGAACCCGTCAAGGGTGGAGCTGACGAATACCTGAGGGAGGGCGGGGAAGGCGGCGCTACAGCGACTCGCGGGGAATCGAGCCCTCAAACGGTTCATAGACGAATCTGAAGCTCTCGGGAGGCGTGAGCCAGGGACGCGCGAGCAGCGCCCGGCTGGCCCGACGCGCTGCCTGGCGGACCGGGGTCTCGAGATCGATCTCGCCGATCCGGCGGTCGAGTTCGGCCGCCAGCTTCAGGCGAGCCTGCCGTTCCGGCTCCGGCGCGTTCCCCAGCGCCGCCTCGACATTGCTCCAGGCGCTGAGATACGGGTCCACATCCAGCAGCGGCGGTAACGCTGGGTGGCGGAACTCGTCGGGGAGGGTCGCCAGTCGCTCGACGAATCGTCGAGCGACCGCGAGATCATCCAGGGCGGATGGCATCCGAGCCGGCTACTGCGAAGCCTTCACCGGACGTCCCGGCTTGTAGATCCCGGTCGCCCTGCCGTGCAGGTAGTCATACATCCCGTCGAAATACTGGGGCTCCAGTCCCAGCGTCTTGGCCGACGCCATGCCTTTGTCGGGCCGGCCGGAAACCAGAAGCTGAACGAAAGCCTCCTTCGTCGGGATGCTGGCGTCGGGTTTGAGTGCGGCGAGCAGGCTGGGGCCGAAGCTCGAACCTTGGGCTTCTTCTCCGTGACAGCGGGCGCATACCAGCTGGTACTGCTTCCATCCCTCATAGGTCTGGGGAGGGAGAGTGTCGAGAGAGGTGTAGTGCGGCGCGTAGGCCACGGTTGCGAGAAAAGTGCGCTCGTCAGCCACGCAGGCGCTGAGCGATGCGAGCAGGCTCAGCGCGGTGCGGTGGGAAAGTGAGGTGGCGGGCATATGAATAAGCTCATCGTGAATGTGTGAGTTGTAGTCGTAATGAAATCTAACTTAACGGCTCCCCACCCCGGATCGGCCGGATGATGATCGTGGACAGCATGGTTGCGACTGGCACGCGGTCCGCGCCGTCGATCGCAAACACCTCGGCAAGGCAAACGGTTAGCGTACGTCCGGGACGCAGCACCCTGCCACAGGCAAGGAAGGTCGGCGCCTTCGCCGGTGCCATGAGGTTGATCTTGAACTCGACCGCGAGGACATCGGTGTCGGCGGCAGCCAGGCTGAAGGCTGCGTATCCATTGGCGGAGTCCGCGATGCTGGCAACCACCCCGGCGTGGAGATAACCGTTCTGCTGGGCGAACTGCGGTGAGTAGGGAAGACTCAGGTGCACTTCGCCGGGAGCCAGATGGGCTATGCGCACGCCAAGCGTTTGCATCAGCGCCTGGCGACCGAAGCTTTCCTGCACGACCCGGACGAAATCGGGATTGGCCGGGACAAACGGAGCGGACTTATCTGGACTCTTCGACGGCATGGTCCGAATCGTCTCCCCAATAGTTCGCGAGGTCGGGTCGGGCGGCCACTGCCAGGTCATGGAATTCCCGCCCCCGCGCGTCGTCCGATGCAGCGGCGTCATTCTCACCCTGAGCTCGCCTCAACGCGCCTCGCAAGGCCAGCAGCCTGGCGTAGCCCAGAATTCTCTCCGGATCATGGAGAAGATCGCAAGCTGACCGGGCATCGAGTGTGGGAATCAACCGTGCCAGAGAGCCCAACAACGCCTCTTCGGCTGAATCAACTTCGATTTGGGCCAGCTCGAGATCGCCGGGCTTGCCGGATCGCAGCAGGCGGGCAATGACTCGAGCCGCCTGTTGAATCCAACGGAGAACCACATCGCGCTGAGCCATACACGAATCCGGTCTCGGGCCCGGCTCAGGATCTGGCCGCCAGGACAGTGCGTAACACTGCTTCCGCGAGCGCATGGATCTCAGGGTCGCTGCTGGCTCGCGGGCCCGCCACGTTGAGCCGGGATCCCGGAAGCGGGTCCAGCCATTCGCGAATCATTGAAGCCGCTTCGAGAGCATCGTGTTCCGTGAGGTTGACAGCAAGGTGAGGCCGGCCAAGACGAACCGCTTCGAGTTTGGTGAAGGCGGTTCCGCCCGTCAGCCGGTGGCGATAGAGGATCAGGGTGGCGTCGCTGTCCTCGACGTTTCGGGTGGTCCGTTCGGAGTAGTCCGGCGTTTCCGTCTCCCGGAGCCCGGCATAGCGCTCGGGGATCGTGCCATCCTCGGCGATCCGGCCCGACGGCACCCAACCACCGGAGATGAGCCCGAGGTCGTGTGCCACGTCGAGAGCTGCTCGGTCTACCCCGGTTTGCGCGCCGGACCAGATCTCACGCACCAGCATTCTCGGGATACTTCGCGGCCAGCCGAGCGATGGTGTTCTGACCGCGCCATGTCGAAGAGAGTTTCAGGGCCCGTTCCAGCAGGCCTCCCGAAAATCTGGATTCACTCTGCCGCTTCCGGCAAAGCCAGTACATCTCCCGCCCGTTCACGTGAAAATCGTCAATCTCGGTCCTGAATCCGTGGACCACCTTGATGCCCGATGCTTCGAGCGGGTCGGCCAGGAATCCCACATTGAGAGCATAGGCAGCCTTCAACTGGGCCTTCGCAAATGGCTCGTAGCGGGCGATCGCGCAGACCTCGGCGGTGGTGCGAAGGAAGGTCTTCACCTCATATCCGAGATCGGCCTCGAGACGCCGCTCCACCTTGCGCTCCAGCAAGCGGGGGTCCCTGGCCGGCGAGCTGAAGATCACGTTGCCGCTCGCGATGAAGGTCTCAACCTCCTCGTACCCCAGCGCCTCGAACGTTCTGCGGAGCTGGTCCATGGTCACCTTGTGGTGGCCGCCGACGTTGATGGCCCGCAGGAAAGCGACGTAACGGGGCATCAGCCGGCCGCGAGGGTCTGTTTCAACTGCATCCCTCGACGTACTCCACTTCGGGAAGCCTGCCCGCGCGATACCGAGTGACCCGCTGGCCGTCGGACTCGAAGACGACCTCGAAGCCGCTGTCCGCCTTAGTGCGAGGGCCGACGGTCACATAGTGTCCCTCGGTGTACTTGTGCGGTGAGACCGTGACCCGCTCCGGATACACCTTCGCGATCTTCGCTTCGTCGTCTCCTACCGCCACCGTGTGGTTGGTCTGGATTCCCGGTCCGGTCACATCGACTCGCGCGATCTTCCCGTCCACCACCATGAACAGCGGGCCTTTACCGCTGTCTCCGGCCAGGCGGACCATATTGCACCCGCTCTCCAGGGAGCCGGACCTCTCGAAGGCGCGTCCCCCTGCCTTTTCCGCCTCGGCGATCGTCATCCCTGACTCGATCGGACCGTAGCCGCGAATCCAGACTTCCCATGGCTCCCCGGATTGGTCCCGATGGCAGGCCGCGATGAGGAGCAGGGGAAACAGTGAGTGAATTGATCTGATCATTGGTCCGGTGATGGTCCTGCCCCGAGGCCAGGGCGGTCGCGAACCTGAGTCAGAACTCGTTCGGCGAAGTCGAGACGCTCCTGCACCTCCTGGAGCTGGGCCTCCTGGCTGGCTAGCGCCGCCTGCGCGTCGGTAAGACGGTTGGCCTGATCTTCCAACTGGTGCCTGAGGTCTTCCAGACCGGCCAGCATCTGCGGCGCCCCCGCGCGGTGCTTGATGATCTTCACCAGGGCATCGGCCACGATGCCGGCCATGATGATGATGAACAGGCCACCCATGAACCCCACTGCGACCTCCTGTCAGGCGTCCGCGAATCAGGCCGAAAGCAAAGGTGCCCGGAAACCGATTCCTCGGCAACGGCGCGAGACTACGCCCCCGGCCTGTCCTCGAGATCACAGTGCATAGTGTGGAGCAGACGGTGGACGAGCGGTGCGAGCAACACTCCGGCGGTCACGATGAAGACCAGTCCGGAATAGAGGGCGTAGAGCCCGGCGAAGACTTCGCCACCGGGGCTGAGATCGGTCTTGATCGGCCCCATCCCACCGAGCAGCATCGCCGAATTCAAAAAGGCTTCCCGCAGACGCAATTTCTCGAAGTGCTCGTATCCCCAGATTCCGCCCAGCAGCGAGAGCCCGATGATGAGACAGGCGATCAGAAGGTTGAGCAGCAGGCGTAGCACGAAGCGATGGGCGCTCAACAGTCGATGAGTTTGGTGCTCGTACAAGAGTTCCTCCTTCTCCTGCGGGTCAGGCCGGTGGGCACACCAGATGCCGGGCACGATCGCTGATCCGCCCGTCGCCGGTGGAACCAGGTCGTACTATTACTTCTCGCCTCTGCTCTTGCGGCGGATATCGGTCCGATGGGCCCGCTCGTGGGTTTGCATGTCCTTGAAGCGCCCCTTCGCGTCGCGAACGTCGTAGAGCTTCTTCGCGGACGAGGTGCGTTGTGTCGTGCGCCTGCTGGGCATTGCTGTCTCCTTCCTGAAACCGAACGATGTCGCAAGAGCAGTGCTTCACAATAGTCTGCGTCCCCTGGCCGACTCGTCAATAAGCCTTTGGAGCCGTTTCAGCCGGGTCTCCTCCTTCTTGGCGCTTCCCACCCAGAAGGCCATATGCCGCTGGTACCCGGGTGGTTGGGCTTGAAAAAAAGCCCAGGCCTTCCGGTTCCCTTCCAGTTTCTTCTGATGTTCAGGACGGAGGCCGGCGGTATGCCGCTGCTCATAGAAATAGATGCGGGACTTGTCGTCCGTGCGCTTGGCGAATGCGGCCAGACCCGCCTCCTGCATATGGCCTAGGACGTCGAGTTCCCCGACCCGCTCGATATTGATGGAGCTCCAGTTACTCCCGGCCCGCCGCGGCGTAAAGCGGATGGTATAGCTCACGTCGTCGAGGCGTTTCCGGACTCCATCGATCCATCCGAAACAGAGGGCCTGGTCTACCGATTCGGGCCAGGTGATACTGGGCCTACCTGAATCACGCTTGTAGAACCCGACCAGCAGTTCGGGCGCGGTGGCGTGATGCTTGGCGAGCCAGGCCCGGAATTGGGCAGGCTCGGCGAAAAACGTGGGCTTGGCCGGTGACTTCTTCACCGGCGTGCGAGGCTTACTCGCCACCTTGCGGGGAGTTTCGGGGATCGGCCGGCTGGCCCGGCCACTGAACCTGGAGGGCGCCCGAGGGGCAACGCGCGACTTGGTCAGCCACGACCTGGGCCGACGCGAGCTCGGGCCTCACCCAGCGCTTGCGGCGGACGTCGAACACTTCGGGCAACCCGCGCACGCAGACCCCGGAGTGGAAACAGCGATTCGGATCGAAGGTGACGGTGATTTCCGGGGTCTCGTAGACCTGGAGGCGTTTTGGCATGGCTGCTCTCCTCTAGCACGTCTCACTCCTCACTCCTTACTCCTCACTCCTCACTCCTTACTCCTTACTCCTCACTCCTTACTCCTCACTCCTCACTTCCCACCACCCGTCGGCCCAATCTGGTCCGCGACTGCTCGCGCCAGAGACTGCAGCTCAGCGTGTTCAGGGTGTCGAGCCGGTTTCTTCAGGCCGGCCTGGAGCCCGCGGAGACTCTCGATCGCTCGCCGCAGCTTGAGCCGCTCTACCCGCATCGGCGCGGTGGCGCCATAACCGGCGGCGAGAATGGCCCACATACTGGTCCGCAACGAGTCAACCGAGTTCTTCAGGTCCTCGAGGCCGGCCGGAGCCACTGGCGCACGAGCCAGCCGCGCTTCGACCTCGTTGAGCAGGGCCCCGAGCGCGGTCAATTGCTGGGGCAGCGGTTCCTCTTGGGTCATGCGTCGCTCATGGGCGGTAGTTAGTGATCTTGGGTCTTAGGTCTTGAGTCATGGGACTCTGTTCGGAGTCCAACGAATTACACGACTCACGACCCATGACTCACGACCCTTCATGAAAATATCCGTTTCCTGCTCAGCGCACCTCCTCCCCCTCGGAATCCGGCCATCCCGATTGCATGGGGACCAGTGCTGTCAGCGGGAAGGGAGGCCGCGCTAATGGCCGCACCGCGAGAGCCATCAGGGCGATGGGGTCATCGTCGCCCGCGATACGGTTGCGATTCAGCACGCCGCAACGGCGACACTTGTGGACCAGGGTCCATTCGCCGTCGGGACGGGATGCGATCGCCAGCGGTTCCATGATCCCGCCACAGTCCGCGGACCGGTCTCCCGGTTCCACATCGAGGTGACGACTCCAGAGACAAATAGGGCAGTGGTTTCGGTGGCGTGTACCGGGTGCGGCACGGGGAACCGAAAAGCTACAATGACCGCACGTGAAAGGGCGGTCGTGAGACTGAGACGACATGGGAAGAAACCTCGCTCGACCAGGATTCGTGCGCCGGGTTAGCGGCAGAGGAGACACGAAGCCCCGCCCGGACGGGAAGCGAGAACACTCAGGCTTTCCGGGCTTTCGACCCCGGAATGGCTAGGGCTCTGCTCCGCGAAGGGGCGGGAGCGAGACAAGGCCGTGCAACGACAGAGGCACTCTCGAGCAGAAGTGGACTTCTGGGCGGGCACAAGATCGGGAGGAGGCTTGGAACCGTCAAGGCCTGAAGGGAGATCCACTACCTGAGGGAAACCTTGCGATGCAGCCGGAACAGCAGGAACGCCACCCCGTCATGATCCACGATGCCCTCCGAGGTCATCCCGATTTTTTCCAGCACGTGCTGGGATTCCCGGTTCTGCGGAGTGGTCAGGGCGACCAGCGACCGGAGATGTAGTTCCTCGAACCCGATGGTGACGCATTTCAGCGCTACCTCGGTGGCGAGACCCCGGCCCCAGAAGGCCGGGAGAAACCCGTATCCGATCTCGACCTCGTCACGTCCCTCGATCTGGAGATGGCGGACACAGGCCCGCCCAGCGATGACGCCGGAGTCAGCCTCGCGCAAAATCCAGAGTCCGAATCCGTACCTGGCCCAATGCGCCAGGTTGCGCTCCAGATAGGCTTGTGTCCCCGCCTCGTCCCGCGGTCCGCCCAGGTGGCCCATCATCACCGGATCCTCGTCCATCATCCGCAGGTCCGGCCAGTGATCGCGCAAGAGTCGTTCGGCCCGGAGGCGGGTCGTAGAGAACCGTTCGAGGTTCATCGGCCGATCCACAGAGCCCCTAGATGAGTCGAAGGATCAAATCGAGCTGGACGGCGGCGCCAAACGGCAATTGGTTGACGCCGGTCGCGCTGCGGGCATGCCGTCCCGCCTGGCCCAGCAGCTCGACCAGGAGGTCCGAGGCACCGTCGATGACTTCCGGTTGGGCGATGAAGGTTGGTGCCGAGCGGACGAAGCCATGCAGGCGCTCCACCGAGACGATGCGGTCGAGGTCACCGATGTCCTGCTTGATGATAGCCAGAAGGTCGAGCATCGCGTCCCGTGCGGCGAGCTTCGCCCTGGCGACATCGACCTCGCTGCCCACCTCGCCCCGCAGCGCGCTGACTTTGCCGGAAACGAAGAGCAGGTCACCCGAGCGCTTGGTCCCGAGGTAATTGGCGACCGGCGGTCTCGGGGCGGGCAAGGTCAGGCCCAGCTCTGTCAGCCGAGCCTCCACTCGACCGCCGCTAGAACTCATGCATCAAGGCCGGGAGATAGTAGAGCAGAAAGAGGAGCGCAAAGGCGCCGAACAGCGCTGCGATCCGCAATTTCCGTCTTGAGGAATCGGAGCGGACCGCGGCAAACAGGAGCACCAGGCAGCCTGCACCGAACAGCGTGAACCCCGGAGTACCAAGCAGCACCGGTGCGAGTGCGAGTACCAGGGCCATTCCGAAGGCGGCAAGCCAGGACAGGGTCCGACTCAGCGCAGACCCTCAACCGAACAATCCCGGATCCTGCCGTCAATGATCCGGCGCCCGTGATTGAAACACCCGGTAATGGCGGCCTGTTCCGTGGCGTAGGTGAGGGGTCCAGTGAATACCCTCAATCCATACGAGCCGCAGATGGACAGGTCGAGGGTCCATCGCCCCGAGCCGCGGATCTGAAACGTCCGGGGCGTTATGGTAAAGCCTTTGTAACTCGCGGGCACGAAAGTCAGGTCCCTAGAATGCGGGTACCACCGGAGCCAGCTGGTAGACGTACTTCTCCGAGCGCTTGAGTCCGCTCAGACGCCCCTCTTTGGTCAGCCGATCCTGGGCGAAGAACAGCACGGCCCTGACTTTATTCCCGTGGGCCAGGATCTCTTCCTCGGTACAACCGGATCCGGAAACGAGCGCCTCCAGCAATTTCGCGTAGCGATTGCTGTTCTTGATCGCCAGGTCGGGTCCCGAGATCACATAGCAGAGACGGTCGAACGAACTCTCCCACTGCACGTCGAGCAGCCCGCATGAGGGGGCGGCACCAGTGGCCGGAGGAAATGCGGTCGCGCGCTTTCGCTTCTGTTCCTGCATCGAGGCTGTCATCATTGATCCCTGCACGATGGCCCGGCGAAAAGGGGAAACGGGGGTCCCGGGCGACACAGGAAATCTAACCTGACGCCCGCCCCTCGCATTCATGGGCGGTTTGAGATCGTCGGTTGCCAACCACGCTGCGGCAGGTTATCATTAAGGGCGATCGATGCGCCAGTTGCGCGGACAAGTTCCGAGTAGACGTAAGGGGCCCAGACTTGCTGAGGCCCCTTTTCTCTTGCGATGGTCGCACACAGCGGCTGGGGGAGTCCCCATCGTTGCGGGAACACCCCCTCTCGTGAGGGTCTGTCACGAGGAATGGAGTCGATGCTCGCGGTGAAAGCGAGACACCGGCTCGAATACCAAGGAGTTAGTACATGCGTACCACTGGAACGGTCAAATGGTTCAACGATGCCAAGGGCTTCGGGTTCATCACGCCGGAAGGCGGCGCCAAGGATTGCTTCGTCCATCATTCCGCCATCACCGGGGAGGGATTCAAGTCTCTCGCCGAGGGTGACCGGGTGGAGTTCGAAGTGGTTCAGGGCCCCAAGGGTCCGGCGGCCGAGAAGGTAAGCCGGATCGGCGCGGCGAGCTAAGAGCCAGGACCGCGGTAATTTCCAGTTTCAGCCGGTCCGACTTCGGTCGGGCCGGCTGAGTCTTTTTGAAGGGGTGGCGCGTCTGGAACCCGATCGAACTCCGGGCCAGCCGCGGGCGGTCAGGTCCACGGTTCCACGCTGAGAGAATCGGACGCCTTCGCTCTCGAGCCTGAGTCGCTGAGTGATCCCCGTCCCGCCCGGAATGCTGATGCCCCCGCGCGCGTTTATCACCCGATGCCAGGGAACCGCGCTACCATCCGGCAGGGCCGCCATCGCATAGCCAACCTGTCGAGCACCGCAGCCTACCAGCTCCGCTATCCTGCCGTAGGTGGAGACCCGACCCTTGGGGATCCGCCGGATTACGGCGTAAATGCGACTATAGAGTGAATCGGGTTGCGGCATCGGCTTCGATCATTCAACACGAAGGAACAAAGGGCACAAAGGGGTCCTGAATCGCTCGGGTTTCATCAGGTGCTCGGAAACGTTTGTGACCTTCGTGTCCTTGTGTTCAAGAGTTTTGGTCTGACTGCGAGCTCTGGTCTGACGGCTACCTCAGCACCTTCGCATACCGCCGCCCCGTCCACTCCCACCCCAGCCGCTCGTAGAACGCGTGGGCTCCTTTGCGATGATTCGCCGTCGCGACCACGATCCGCGGACAATCATGCTTTCGGGCGTAGTCCTCCGCGATCTCGAGTAGCTCGCGGCCCACGCCTTTGCCTCTTATCCCCTCGGCAACGACAAGCGTCGAGACATAAGCAGTGTCTTCCGAGCGAGTGAGCCCGGGTCCTACCTGCACCGAAACCAGCCCACCCACCTCATCGGCGACCACGGCGACGAAGACTTCACCGCGCCCTTCGCTGCGTATACGGCGGAGCCGTTCGGGGACTTCCGCAGCTGTGGTCGGATAGCCGAGCTGGTCGAGCAACTCGGCGATGACTGCGGAATCGGCCGGTTCAGCAGTGCGGATCATTGGGGCCCCAAGACATGACGGTTTTCCCGGGCATTCCACGCAATGCCGGTGGCACTTCTCTCACACCATCGGCCGTCCGGAGGTCCCGCATGCGTAACAGCCTGTCACGACTGTGTCTTGCCGTGTTGGTACTAGCGGCGCTCCACTGTAGCAGCGGTACCGGCCCCGGTGGTGGCGGCGGCGGTGGCAACTCCGGCCTTACAGCCAAGATAGACGGAGCCGCCTGGGAGGCGGACCCGATCTCGATCGCAGCCAATGCCATGGCTGGAATCCCCGGCGGGCTGCTGATTCTCGGAAGCCAGACCTCTGGTGGCGTTACCAGAAGCATCAACATCACCCTTCAAAACATACGAGGGATTGGAACCTACGCGCTGGGGGTAGGTCCCTCGGTCTATGGTGGGATTGCCTCCGAGGGCGAGGGTTCCGGTGGAGGCGGTAACGCCAATGTCTGGCTCACTCCGCTCAACGGCGTATCGGGTACTGTCACGATCACCACGTTGGGCGGCGGGCGAATTGTCGGAACCTTCGAATTCACCGGTGACGCCGACAATAACAACAGCGTCGGTGGAACCCGGACGATCAGTCAGGGAGTCTTCGACCTCCCGTTTACCGGCAATATCGTACCGGTACCCGCCAACGTCGGGAGTAAGATCAGTGCAGACTTGAACGGCGTACCATACAACGCCTGGGACGCCTTTGGTGGGCTCACCGTCTTTACCGGCGGAGCGGGTGTAGACGTCAACTCTACCAGCTCGGAGAATGCCGTCTTCATCACGCTGGTGGGAGTTACTGCCCCGGGAACCTATGCGCTGAGCAACGTTTCCCCCGAGAAGTTCATCCTCGTTGGACTGAACGGGGGCAACGCTTCCACCTGCTGCTGGGGCCTCAACGCCGGCGGAGACGTCGGCAGCGTCACCGTTACCAGCATCACGCCCGATCGAGTCCAAGGTACCTTCAGCGGAACGCTCCAGCCCCAGCCCGGCAAGCCGGCATCGGCTCCGCTGGTCATCACGAATGGAGTGTTCGACGTGGCGATAGAGTAACCTGGCTGGCGGGGGTGCTGGGGTCCATTTCCCCCAGCACCCTCGTCCTCCTGGCTACGGTCTCACTGAACCGGTGTGGCGACGAAGACCAGCGTCTTGCCGGAGCTTTTCTCGAAGACCCTTCCAGTGATCTGTCCGGCCTCGTTGATGTCCTGGGCGGAAACCAGACTATCGGCGAAACCGGGTACCACCAGATCGCTCAACTTCATCAGCTTCCCCTCCTGCCAGAGGAAGGCGCGGTTTACACCCGTAGCACTGGTGGAGAACCCCACGACCTGTCCACGAGAGTTGATGCCCAGCGCCTGGCTCGTGGCATCTCCCGGAAGCGTCTTGAGATCCCGGATCCCGCGTGATTTGGTCCAGATGAAGGCATGCGCGATGAAGATTCCGCCGGCATCGCCCGGGGGGTTGGAGAACCCGACGATGTCGCCCTTCTCATTAATCGCCATCGGCGTGTGCCAGCTGGTGCCGCCGAGGTTCGCGATCTGCGTCACCGTCCCATGATCCCAGAGCACGGCGTGGCGGGCGCTGAATCGCCCCACGGCGACGTCGCAGTCTCCGGAAATTCCCACGGCCTGACCCACTTCGTTGATGGCGGTGGCCGCCGAGGTCGAGTCCCCGTGGAGCGGCGGGAGTTCCTGCATAGTGCCCAGCTGCGTGTCCCAGAGGCCGGCCCGGAACTGAAGAACTTGGGGAGTGTTGCAGGTATTGTCGTGAATCGGTGTCTCCGCCCAGCCGACCACCTGCCCGCGACCGTTGACGCCGGTCGCGAACCCCTGGTTGCCGCCGAAGGTCGGGAGGGGAGTCATCTGACCCGCTTGCCACACGAAGCCGCGGCAGATGTGTCCTGTCAGGCTGGGGAAGAACGCGGTGCAGCTCCACGCTTCTCCCAGCGGATCGAGATCGGCGCTTTCCGCGATGCCAACCACCAGACCCTGATTGTTGATTCCGGGCCAGACCACACTGCTGTTGCACTCGGGGCAGTTCGTTCCGCCGAGAGTGCCAAGATCGACAATCGAGCCATCGCGGAAGAGCGCCGCGTGCCGGGTCAGATTGCCCGCGAGGTTGGAGAAGCCCGCCACCAAGCCTCGATTGTTGATGGCGGTGCCTCGGTTCACCGTACCGCCGAGTGAGGAGCTGAGCTTGGTGATGGTGTATTGCGGAGTGGTCAGATTGGCCGATGTCTCGCGAGGTTGGGTGAGTTGAGGTGGGCTTTCACAGCCAACTGCCACGGCGAGGAGTACGAGGTAGTAGGGGGGTCGCATTGGAGTCCTCCGGTGTGTGGATATGACCAGACGCACCGATTCTGGTGGGCACCCTTCGGTGCTCTCACACCATAGGACTCATTCACTCAGCGTACGCGCCGCAATCGGACCCCCAATCGGGTCGGCTGGAATCGGACCTGGAATCGTGTGATTTCAAAATTGCAAAATTGACAATTGAAAATTGAAAAGCTGCATCTTCAAATCTTCAATTTTCAATCTTCAATCTGCAATTCCCGACAAGCTTTCCTGTTGACCGAACCAGAGGTGGATCGCGGCGTACGCCCGCCAGGGCCGCCATTGCTCGGCGCGGGCCAGGAGCAGGCGGGGGCTGTTGACTCCGGCGGCTCGCTGCAGCGCGCGGTCCGAGGCGGGAAAGGCGTCCGGCCAACCCAAGGCGTGCATTACGATGGTCGTAGCGAGCCGGTCGCCGACGCCGTGGACCCGGACCAGGGCATCGTGGGTTCCTGCGAGAGGACTGTGGGGGGCGAGATTCAACGACCCGTCTTCGACTGCTCGAGCCACCGAAGCGAGAGCTTCGGCCTTGGGTTGAGGCACACCCAAAGCAAGGAGACCGGTAACTCCTGCCTCAGCAACTCGAGCCGAATTCGGCGAAAGCAGGGTGAGTTCCGAGTCGCCGGTTGGGAACGATTCGCCGAGCGCTGCAACGACGCGGTTGATGAGAGCCGAGGCCTTCGCTGAACGGGCAGCTCCGCGAAGAATGGTGCGCAGCGCGACCTCGAATCCTTCCAGCGCGCCAGGGAGGCGAACTCCGGGGTGACGACTCACCAGCGGACCCAGTCCTCCCTGGGCGAGGTGCGCGTCGATCACCGTAGGCTCGGAATCGAGGTCGAACAGGTGGCGCAGCCGGGCCAGCAGCGGCATGAGCACGGGAACCAGCGCCGGTGAGATATCGATGTTGAGATGGAATCTCGAATCGCGGCGGGAATCCCCGTTCTCTGTACCATTCCCCACGAAGACCACTCCACGCCGGCCATCCAGCTTCACCGTGCGCCCATAACGCCCGTCCCGCATCACCTCCATGCCCGGCACCGCTTCACCGGCGATCGTTCTCAGCAGGACATCCCACTCCAGCGGCGGGCGGTAGGCCAGAGTCAGCCGAACGAGATCATGGACGGGGGCCGCGGCGTCGGCTTCACGCGCGGGCTTGCTCGAATTTGGCCGCCGGCGCAGCGAGCTCGGACTCAGCCGGTATCGCTCTCGGAAGACCGAGTTGAATCGACGCAGGCTCTGGAAGCCGGCCGCAAAGGCGATGCGGGTGACCGGCAGCGATGTGTCGGCCAGGAGTCGCTTGGCGAGCAGCAATCGGTGGGTCTGGGCCAGTTCGACAGGAGAGACGCCGATCTCGCGCTCCAGCGCGCGACGCAGGTGCCGCTCGCTGACGCCCAGCTCGCGTGCCAGCGACGCGACATCGTGGCCGTTCAGGGCGCCGGCCTCGATGCGGTAGGCCGCCACTCGAGCCAGCCGGGGCACGGCATCCATCAGGGCCCGACCCGGCGCCAGTTCCGGCCGGCACCGGAGGCAGGGGCGAAAGCCCGCTCGCTCCGCCGAGGCGGCGGTTTCGAAGAACCGCCGGTGATCGTGGTACGAAACGCGGGCCGGACAGACCGGCCGGCAATACACCTTGGTCGTGATGATGCCGACGTAGAAGATCCCATCGAACCGCGGGTCGCGCGCACCGAGTGCGCGTTCCCACGCGTCGGTGGTGGGCATCCTCCCCTGGGGTATCGGGCTGCTCATGCCGCCAATCTAGTTGTCGGAACAGGCTCGGGGCTCGCCGGAATCGGACCTGCAATCGAGGGGGACTCCGGAGCGCTTTTCGACTTCACAGGTTCGGGATTGCAGGTCCGATTCCGGCCAGCGTCGTGGCCCCTGAAGTCGTAGGATGAGACAGTTCCCGACTCTCAAGGACCTCACGATGCGAATCAATTCACTCTTCCCGCGGGCCAGGCAGGTCGAATCCCGTTCCCCCGTCCAACCTCTACCCGGCGAGATCCCTTCCGAGCTCCGGTCACTGAATCAGGAGTATATCGACGCCGCACGCACCAATGACACTTCCTGGTTTCAAGAGTACCTGGCGGACGATGCTGTGATCGTCCTGGGGAATGGCCGCCGATACCGGAAGCCGCAGTTCCTGGCACTTCTGAATGATGAGCCGATCCGGTTCACCTCACTCGTCGCGCGGGACGTCACCGTGCGGGTCTTCGGGGCGACAGTTCAGGTAGATGGCGATGCGATCTGGGAGCTGACCGACGGTTATCAGGGGATTTCACGTTACATCGATACCTACGTCTGGCGGGACGGAAGGTGGCAGGTGATCTCCGGGCAGATCACCCTGCTTCCCCAAAGGGCCGACTAAAGACAGCGGACGACTTGGCGGGGGGACAGGTCCTCCGGAAGTAGGCATCCGCATCGCACTTCTCACCACTGGGAAGTACACACGTCCCGGTCTCCACGGCCGTGTTGCTCTCACCCGTCGTCGAGTATTGGCCGCCGGTGATCCCGCAGAAACGAGAGGCCGGCGTTACGAAGCCCGTCACCCTGATCCCGCCGACGGGGCAGTGGCCCCTAAGCATGGCCCACTCCTCACACTGATGATTTTCGGGGAAGCTGCAGACCCCGAACTGGCCCCCGCTCGGATCCTCCTCGATCGCCAGGGTGCCACCTTTATCAACGCAGTTCTTGGAGGCCGGATTGGCGAGCCTCACACCGGCCGTCGTGTCGGCTACCGGCTTCTCGGCGGAACGCGGCTTGTGACATGCCATGAGGGTCGCGGCGGCGAGAGTGGCGACCAATACCAGACCGGACGCTGCCCGGCCGCAACGCGACGCGACTTCAGTCGCGACGAAAGGAGGCGTCCTCTTTACCAGCCTCATCTCGGTGCGTCCCTCCGCTCCGGATTCGACAGCAGACGCTCGGTGAAGTCCACCCGCTCGTGCAGCTCGGCCACTTCAGCGCGAAGGGCCTCAAGCTCCTGGAGCACCTCCTCGGAGAGCGACGCATGATGTTCCGGCTCGAACTCCCAGTTCGCCACGAGGCGACCATCGGCGTCCTGGAAGCCTCCCGATGCTACGACGATGACATCGTACAGATACCAGATGCCCACTCCACCGAGCGTCGCCGCCATGAGAATGCCGGACTTGGTGCGCCCGGTATAGAACCGATGTGCTCCGAAGGGGCCGAGGATACTGGCAAGGAGGAGCGTGACGAGGCGGGACTTGTCAGAGTACTCTGAGCTCATGCCTAAGAAAATGCCGCGAGCCGAGGCCCGCGGCTAGTCGTACCGGAATCTCAAGCTCCGACAGGCGCTCGAGCGCCTGCCGGAGTTGAGCAAAGTTCTTACTGTGACGCGGACTGCGTGGTAGCCAGGTCCTTAACCGACCCGGCCAGGGTACGGACCTTGGCCTGATCCGTGGCCCCCGACACGTCCGCTTCGAGCTGAGTGGCGAGCTTGGTCAATGCATCCGACCGCGCCTGCCCGGTGAGCTTCTCAGCCTGATCCAGCTGGGACCTCGCGGTCGACAGCTTGGAGGAAGACAGCCCCTTGTTCCGCTCGAGCTGATCGAGATAAGCCCGGGTGACGGAGAAGCTGGCCGGCCAGGTCAGCTTGGGCTGATCCTGAACGTTCAGGTACTGCAGGTGGACCGACTTGGCGGCTTCGATCTCATTCTTGGAGATGAGACCGCTCGGGGTGAGCTCGAAGACGTCCAGCCCGCGGGCGATCTCAGAGCTGTAGATGTAGCCGTTGTACCAGTAGGCCGACCAGGATCCCGCTCCGACCATCTTGGTCGAATCCATCGGACCACGATCGAAATAGGCGATCTCCTTGGGATGCGCCGGATCCGTCCAGTCGAAGACCGAGATGCCGCCCTGATACCAGGCCTGGACCATGACGTCGCGGCCGGGAATCGGAATCAGCGACCCATTGTGGGCAACACAATTCTCGAACGGGGTCTGGGCCGCCGGCATCTTGTAGTAACTGCCGAAGGTCAGCTTGCCGTCCTTGAGCGAGAAGATTGCATCGGCTCCCCACTCATACTTGTCGGTGGCCCGGCAGCGAGGCTGGCCGCCGCCGCCCCATTCATCGGAGAACAGCAGCTTGGTGCCATCGTTGTTGAACGTCGCCGAGTGCCAGAAGGAGAAATTCGAATCGGATACCGCAAAGATCCGCTTCGGATTGGCGACGTCTCTGATGTCCAGCAGGAGGCCGTAGCCGCCGCACGCGCCACCGGCCAGTCCGATCGTCGGATAGACCGTGATGTCGTGGCACTGAGTCGGGCCGGGCTTGGGAGCCCCCGGAACGGGAGGCGGACCGACGATCTTGGCCACGATGCCGGGGATGGCCTCGCGAAGCGCCGCGCTATCGGCACCAGTCGGTGCTCCACTGCCACCGCGCGCCTTCACCACGCTGTCCAGCATTCCGTTGACGAATCCATTCGGCAGCACCATCTCCTGCCCGTTAACCATCGCCGTGAATCCGCCTTTGGCCTTGGCCTCAGCCACTGCCTTGGCCTGGGCTATCGAATCCTCCTTGGTCTCGCCATGACGCGGCGGTCCGACCAGTGAATCGAAAATCCTCGGCGAGCTCACAATCTTCGCGTCCTGCGGGGAGGCCAGCGGAATCTTTATGACCTCGATCCGGAAGAGCGAGCTGTTCGGATTGGAATCAGGTGGAGCAGAGATGCAGCCTGCCAGCTCGTTGGGAGACCGCACCGGAGCCGAACCGGAGACGTAGATATAGACGTTCTCCGAGTCCTTGGGATCCGACACCACGGTATGGGTGTGCGAGCCACGGCAGGTCTGGACGTTGGCGAGGTTCTTCGGATTGGCGATGTCGCTGATATCGAAGATCCGAATGCCGCGCAACCGCTCGGTGCTCACCGTGTCCTGCACGCCTTGCGTGCCGCAGTCCACCCGGCTGCCCAGCCCTTCACCCGAGACGAACAGCAGGTTCTTGTAGACCGAGACGTCGCTCTGCGAGGCCGGGCAGAGGAAGGCGTCCGCCAGGGCGGGCTGGGCCGGATTGCTCACGTTCCAGACCTGGTACCCGTTGTAGTTGCCCTGGATGACGTAATCCGCGTAGAACGTCATGTCGGAATTGGTCACCCCCGCGAAGTGCTCCGAGGCGGGAGTGTTTGATACCAGCTTGAGGTTCCAGGCCGCCGTGCCGGCATCGGTCTCACCGGCCTTGAGTCCCACCCGCGGATCGGGTTTCGGGGCTGTCGTGGACATGCCGGCGTTGGAAGCCGACGAAGAGGATCCGGCGCACGCCGAGAGAGTAACGAGGGCTAGCGTGAGCACGGCACAGAGCAGAGCCGCGACCCGGCGAGCGCCCTGACGCCGGGATTTCGATAGACGAACCATGGAGGATTCCAGTGAGAGTGAGGAGGTCTGCAGCACGACAGGTGAAGAAAGGGTCATCACGGGTTAGTGCCTCCCGGGGGGAGCGCCGCGAGCATTTTGGTCATGCGTTCGATTTCGATGGTCTGATCGGCGCTCATGTCGGAAGTAAACTTGAAAACCTGGTCATCCTGGGCCGCGCCCGGGGATGCGTACAGCTGCTGCACCATCGTGAGGGCGCCCTGGTGATGTTGAATCATGAAGGTCAGGAAATTCCGGTCGAAGTCGACTCCCTGGGACTGCTCGAGCTGGGTCAACTGCTCAGGAGTCAGCATGCCCGGCATCATCATGCTATGCGACATGCCCGGCATCATGTCGTGCGAGGCATCAGCGTCGGGGACCGGCTGTCCCCGCTCCCGGAGCCAGCGCTGCATGGTGGCGATCTCATCGTTCTGTCCTACCACGATGCGTTCGCACAGAGCGGAGAGTGACGGGCTGGCGCCGTGCGACGGAGCCCATCCGGCCATCAGTACCGCTTGTGCATGGTGGCCGATCATGCCGGTCATGAAATGAATATCCGCCGCGGTGTAGCGCTGGCGGATGCTGTCGGAAACCGGTTTGACCGGCGGTGCAGTGGCCTGTGATCCCGAAGATGCAGCGGGTGCGGGAGCCGGGGCCGCAGACCCGGTCCCGTGACTACATGCCATGCCGGTCAGTGTCATGAGCACCAGAGCGGTACTTCGTGGGTTTGAACGTGTCATGCTATGAGTCTCCCGTTGGACTGGCCCGGCTCGCCGGTGGTTGCGGAGGGCTCAGGAAGGGGATCTGGTTGTGGCGTGACCATATAACGCAGGGACCCACCGCGAGTTTCGGGGGAGGCGGTACCACCGAGCCTAGCCAAGAAAGTAAACGAATGAACCAGCACTGGTAGCCATATGTACCACGACGCCACGCCGGAGTTCCCTCACCGGTTCAAGGATCTGGGTCACCGCTCCAAATGACCAAGAGCTAGACATTGCAATGACTTAACCGAGCGGCCCGGCCGGCGTGCGACCGCTGTCGATTTCAGGGCCCCTCATTCGACGTGAAGGTAGAGCAGTGGATGAGCCGGTCGAGTCCGGCCACCCTGGTCTCAACCAAACCATAGAGGAACCGACAATGCGAGTCATGGTCCTGGTCAAAGCCGACAAGAAGAGCGAAGCCGGAGTCCTGCCGGATGAGAAGCTCTTGACTGAGATGGGCAAGTTCAACGAAGAGCTGGTCAAGGCTGGCATCATGCTGGAGGGGGAGGGGCTCCATCCCAGTTCCAAGGCTGCCCGGGTTCGATTCTCCGGTGACAAACGCACCGTGATCGACGGTCCCTTCGCCGAGACGAAGGAGCTGGTCGCTGGCTACTGGATCTGGAAGGTGAAGTCGCTCCAGGAAGCGATCGATTGGGCGAAGCGTTGCCCCAACCCGACCGGAGCAGAGGGCGAACTTGAGATCCGGCCGATCTTCGAATTGGGCGACCTTGGAGAGGGTTTTACTCCCGAGCTGAAGGAGCAGGAGCAGCGCCTGCGAGCCCAGATCGAAGCCCAGAGGTCCTGAGACTTGGCCAGCTCTCTTCAACCGGAAACGGAGCAAGCACCGTGCGATTCATGATGCTGATGATCCCCAAGGGCTATGAGAAGGCCACCCCAGGCACCTCCCCAGACGCGGCCGCCGTAGCCAGGATGATGAAGTACAACGAGAGTCTCCAGAAGGCCGGCGTTCTGCTCGCCCTGGACGGTTTGCATCCCCCTTCAATGGGTGCCAGAGTCTCGTTCCCCGGTGGGAAACCCAAAGTGACCGACGGCCCCTTCAGCGAGGCCAAGGAGGTGTTGGGCGGTTATTGGATGATCCAGGTCGGCTCCAAGGAGGAAGCGATCCAGTGGGCTTCTCGCGTCCCGGCATCGGAGAACGAGGTGATCGAGGTCCGTCAGGTACAGGAGCTGTCTGACTTCCCGCCTGAGGTGCAGAAGGTGGCTGCCGGATTTCCCGAGATGCAGCGGAGGGGCTCGTAGCTTCAGTCCTCCCGCCGTAGCGGCCTTGCACGGGAGAACCGGGCAGATCTGATTGGTGGCCATGACGGCCACCGAGACCCACCGCACCATCAACGCGGTCTGGAGGATCGAATCCGCCCGCATCATTGCGGGGATCGCGCGGATGGTGCGCGACGTTGGCCTGGCCGAGGACCTGGCCCAGGATGCTCTGGTGGCAGCGCTTGAGCAGTGGCCCGAGTCAGGCGTCCCGGACAACCCGGGTGCCTGGCTCATGGCGGTCGCCAAGCGGCGGGCGATTGACCAGCTACGCCGCCGGACCCGCCTCGATCGGACCGAGGCAAAGCTCGCCATCGAGGTCGAAGCTCAGCTGGAACGGGCGGCCCCCGACCCCGATTCGGCGCTCGATGACGACATCGGCGACGACATGCTGCGCCTCATGTTCACCGCTTGCCATCCGCTGCTCTCGACCGAAGCCCGAGTCGCCCTGACCCTGCGCCTGCTCGGCGGACTGACTACTCCGGAGATCGCGCGGGCATTCCTGGTGCCCGAGCCGACCATCGCCCAGCGAATCGTGCGCGCCAAGCGCACACTGGCGGAGGCTCAAGTGCCTTTCGAAGTCCCGCGGGGAAGCGAACGCGCCGACCGCCTGGCCTCCGTTCTGGAGGTGATCTACCTGATCTTCAACGAGGGCTATACGGCCACCGCCGGAGAAGAATGGACTCGACCAGTGCTATGCGAGGATGCATTGAGACTGGGCCGGATTCTCGCCGAGCTCGATCCGGCGGAGTCGGAAGTGCACGGACTCGTAGCACTCATGGAAATTCAGGCCTCCCGCCTGCATGCGCGGAATGGTCCCGGGGGCGAGCCGATCCTGCTGCTCGATCAGAACAGGGCGCTCTGGGACCAACTCCTCATTCACCGCGGCTTGGCGGCGCTCGAGCAGGCCCATTCCCTCGGCGGAACCGTGGGGCCCTATGCCCTCCAGGCCGCGATAGCCGCATGCCACGCTCGGGCTCATGAGGCGCCCGATACCGACTGGGCGCAGATCGCGTCGCTGTATGGCGCGCTGTACCAGCTCATACCGTCTCCCGTGATCGAATTGAACCGGGCGGTAGCCGTCGGAATGGCGGAAGGACCGGCGGCCGGTCTCGAAGTGGTGGACGGGCTCGCCGATGAGCCGTCTCTCAAGAATTACCACCACTTGCCCGCGGTTCGGGGAGACCTGCTCGTGAAGCTGGGCCGCCTCGAGGAGGCGGGTCCTGAGTTCGAGCGAGCCGCGGCGTTGACCAGGAACGCCCGAGAACGGGAACTGCTGCTGGAAAGAATGCGGGCCTGCTCGGCTGAATCGGGGAACTAACCGCCTGCCATCGCTCCAACGACTAGAAACGGCTCGTCCCCTTTCACCACGGCCTCGGGCAGGGGAGTGTCTGGAGTTTCGTGAGAGAGATCCTGTTCGCAGGCGAAGAACCGAACGAAGGCTCGACGCCGTTGGGTAGCCTGGTCTCGAATGGTGCCGCGAAGCATCGGATACGACGCCTCGAGCGCGTCGAGCACCGTCCGTTGGGTCGCCGGTTCGGCGACCCGCACGGCGACTTCGCCATCCACTCGAGCCAGGGTCCGCAGATGCTCCGGTAGTACGACACGGATCATGGGAGGGTCTGAATCTCGACCGAGAGTACCGGCGGAAGATCCCGCACGATGGGCGCCCAGGTATCACCTGCGTCGGGAGAGGCGTAGACCTGTCCACCGGTAGTGCCGAAATAGATTCCGCAGGAATCCAGCGAATCCACCGCCATCGCGTCGCGCAGTACGTTCACGTAGCAATCGCTCTGTGGCAGTCCTCGGCTCAATGCCTCCCATTGGTCGCCCCCGGTCCTGCTCCGGTAGACCCGAAGCTTGCCGTCTGGAGGATAATGCTCCGAGTCGCTCTTGATCGGGACGACGTAGATCGTCTCCGGCTCGTGGGCATGGACGTCAATCGGGAATCCGAAGTCGGTCGGAAGGTTGCCGCTCACCTCGCGCCACGATTCGCCCCCGTTGTCGCTCCGCATCACGTCCCAGTGCTTCTGCATGAACAGAACTTCAGGACGGGAGGGATGCATCGCAATCCGGTGGACACAATGTCCCACCTCGGCATCCTGGTCCGGAATCTGTGCCGAACGGAGCCCCTTATTGATCGGGCGCCAGGTCTTGCCGTCGTCGTCGCTCCGAAAGGCGCCGGCCGCCGAGATCGCGACAAAGATCCGCCCTGGATTGGCTCGATCCAGCAGGATGGTGTGCAGGCACAGGCCGCCGGCACCGGGCTGCCACTTGGGACCTGACGTATGCGCTCGGAGCGCGGGAAGCTCCTGCCAGGTCTGGCCTCCATCGCTCGAGCGGAACAAGGCGGCGTCCTCGATACCGGCATACACAGTGTCAGGATCGTGGAGCGACGGCTCCAGGTGCCACGCCCGCTTGAACTCCCAAGGGTGCGGGGTCCCGTCGTACCACTGGTGGGTGCCGGTCACTCCGTCGTACTCGAACTTGTTCCCCACCGCCTCCCAGGTCTTCCCACCATCGCGGGAGCGCTGGATCACCTGGCCGAACCAGCCGCTGCTTTGCGAGGCATACAGCCGGTTGGGATCCGCCGGAGAGCCTTTGAGATGGTAGATCTCCCAGCCTCCAAAGTAGGGGCCGCTGACCTCCCAGCGTGCCCGTTTTCCGTCAGCCGTCAGCAGGAAGGCGCCTTTGCGCGTGCCAACCAGTACTCGTACGCTGCTCATGTTTGCCTCCTTCGCTTTGGTTACCCACCCTCAGAATCTCCCGACGGCGAGACGGTGTCAACGCGACAGAATTGTCCCGTCTGGCGACCCCCACTTTAACCCGTATATTCACGTTCTACCGGAGGAAAAACCTGCACGATTCCGGCAGGGAGAGCCTATGGCTACTGCGAAGCTGGTCGGTCTGACGTCCAGTGGGGTAGCGGGATAATGCCTGGGCTCTTTGAGCGCCTGGGCGAGGCGTTGGCGTCTCGCTACAAGATCGAGCGGGAACTGGGACAGGGAGGGATGGCGAAAGTCTTCCTGGCCCACGACCTGAAGTACGAGCGCGCTGTCGCCGTGAAAGTCCTTCGACCCGATGTCGGCGCCGACGTCGGAGCGGCCCGGTTTCTCCGCGAGATCCAGATCGCCGCCCGGCTCCACCATCCGCACATCCTGCCGCTCTACGACTCCGATCAGGCCGATGGACTGCTCTACTACGTCATGCCTTACATCGAGGGTGAGACGCTACGCCAGCGCCTGCTGCGCGAACGGCAGCTCCCGGTGCCTGAATCGCTCCAGATCGCGCGCGAGGTGGCGGACGCGCTGAGCTATGCTCACAGCTGCAACGTGGTCCACCGCGACATCAAACCTGCCAACATTCTGCTCGACTCGGGCCACGCGCTGGTGGCGGATTTCGGTGTCGCCCGCGCAATAGGCGGAGGCCAGACGTCCTCTGGCCACGTCATCGGCACGCCCGCCTACATGAGCCCCGAGCAAGTAGATGGCAGCGAGTATCTCGATGGCCGCAGCGACATCTACAGCCTGGGAGCCGTGCTCTTCGAAATGCTGACCGGCGAACCGCCGTTTCGCGGCTCGACCGTGACGGCGATCATCGCCAATCGCCTTACCTCGCCCGCCCCGTCAGCCCGCGCCTTCCGGGAGCTGGTGCCCGAGGCCGTGGATTCCGCGGTCAAGAAGGCCATGGCCAACCTGCCTGCCGACCGCTTTACCTCCGCCACTCAGTTCGCTGAGGCAATCGGGACCGCCGCCACCACCGCCATTGCGGTCGGCGCGGCTCAGGCCATAGCGCAGGAAGTGGCCAGCGGCCCAAAGGCCGTCGCCGTGCTGCCATTCGAGAACATGAGCACCGATCCGGAGAACGAATATTTCAGCGACGGTATCACCGACGATATCATCGCCCAGCTCTCCAAGATCAGCGCGCTCAAGGTGATCTCCCGCACCTCATCGATGCAGTACAAGAAGACTACCAAGAAGATCGCCACTATCGCCGAGGAGCTCGGCGTCGGGGCCATCCTGGAGGGAAGCGTCCGCAAGGCCGGGCCCCGGGTCCGCATCGTGGTGCACCTGGTGGATCCACGCTCGGAGAAGCACCTCTGGGGCGAGACCTTCGACCGTCAGCTCACCGACGTTTTCGAGGTACAGAGCGAGGTTGCCCAGCAGATTACCGGCGCCTTGGCAGTGACTCTGTCTCCCGAGGAAAAACAGCGGGTCGAAAAGAAGGCAACCGGCGACGCGGAGGCGTACAACCTGTACCTGCTGGGACGGTTCCACGCCAACAAGTGGTCCGAGGAAAACGTCCAGAAGGGGATCCAGTACTTCCAGGAAGCCATCGGCAAGGACCCCAACTACGCCGTCGCCTACGCCGGGATGTCCGATGCTTACGAGTTGTTGAGCATCGGGTTCGGCTCCAAGCCTCCGGTCGAGTATCTCGTCCAGGCCAAAGCCATGGCTCTGAAGGCGCTGGAAATGGATGACACCCTGGCCGAGGCTCACACCTCTCTGGCCTATGCCCGGTGGCTGGGTGACCTTGACTGGGTCGGCGCCGAGCGGGAGTTCAAGCGCGCGCTCGAGCTCAAGACCAGCTACGTCATGGCCCACGAGTGGTACGCGGAATACCTGGCGGCCCTCGGCCGGCACGATGAAGCCTTTACCGAGATCAAGCGGGCGCAACAGCTCGACCCGTTATCGGTCCCTGTCACGCGCGCGGTCGGATGGGTGCTCTATTTTGCCCGCCGCTACGAGCAGGCCATCGAAGAGCTCCAAAAAGCCCTCGCGATGGACGCCGAATTCCTCGGCGCACGATTAGTTCTCTGGTGGGTGCATGTCGCGAAGGGGACCCCTGACCTCGCGGTCGCCGATATCCGGAAGGAGCTTGAAAAGCCTGGCCTGCGCACGGTGAAGAAGCTCATGCTGGCCTACGCCTGCGCCGCCGCCGGTAACAAGGACGAGGCCAACGGACTTCTCTGGGAGCTCGAACCCAAGCTGGCCGGCGAAAACCGGCTGGCGCTCCTCTCGGCGTTGCTCTTCACGGCGCTGGACATGAAGGACCGGGCGTTCCAGCAGCTGCATCGGGCCTACGAGCTTCGCGAACCTGGATTACTCTTCCTGAAGGTGGCGCCGTGGCTTGATCCCCTCCGGTCCGACCCGCGCTATGGTGCGCTCGTCGAGCAGTTGGGACTCGGCTGACCGGCCCGGTGCGTCCCGCCCGTTGTCGGGGCAGCAGCATCCACTCGACCATCGTCCCGTTAGGAAGTACTTCACCAGGGAGGTTTAAACGTGTATCGGCTCAGCAGGCTCGCGGCTTTCGTGGCGCTCGTTCTCGCTTGCGGTGGGAAGGCCGGCTCCAAGGCGGCCGGAGGTGAAGCGGGGGCCGCCGCCGCCGACACCGGCTCCAAGCCGCTCATTGCGCTGATTCGCGCGGCCGACTGGATGGGCAGCGAGTGGGCCGAGGATGCGATCCGGGTCGGTCTCCTCGAAGCCGACCTCGAGGCGGGCCGTGATTACGAGCTCAAGATCTCCAGCGCGCAGGGAGACCTGGCGACGCTTCCGAGTCTGATCGACGCCGCGATTGACGCCAAGGCTAAGGTCATCGTAACGCTCCAGGACGCGACCCTCCAGGCCGCGGTCCAGCGCGCCAAGTCGGTGCCGATCGTCTTCAACCTGCTCTCCGATCCGTTTGCGGCCGGGGCGGGGACCAGCGATTCCAACCACCTCGCCAACATCACCGGCGTCTACTCGCCCGGCTTCGGCGATCCGGAACAGACCAAGCGTGTGGAGCTGATTCGCCGGATCCTTCCCAAGGCCAAGCGCCTCGGTTTGCTCTTCAGCCCCGAGGAACAGCTCTCGGTCACGTTCAAGGACCGGATGACCAAGGCGGCGGAGACTGCGGGATTGAAGGTGACCGCGGCACCGGTGGGCAACGTGGGAGAGGTGGGAGACGTCACCCGCTCCCTCTGCGGAAAGGTGGATGCGATCGAGCTCTTTGGAAACGCGGCGCATGCCGGCTTCGGCGCGCTGATCAAGGTGGCGAAGGAGTGCAAGGTCCCGGTCTTCTCACCCGCGCCGTTCGAGGTGATGCAGGGCGCCATCGCCTCGTTCTATCCTGACTTCCAGGAGGGCGGTGTAGTAGCGGGCAAGATGATCGCGCGAGTCCTCAAGGGTGAGAGTCCGGGAACGATCCCGTTCTACCGGCTGGTGACAACCAAGGTCGCGGTCAATCCTGCCGAGGCCGGGAAGATGGGCGTTACTGTGCCTCCCGACGTGGTGAAGCAGGCGGATACCGTCGTGGGCGGAGGTGCCCAGCCGCAATGAAGATCGAAGCCGCCCGGGACGGGGGCTCCGCAGTCCTGCAGCTCGAAGGACGCCTCGACCGGGAGTGGGCGGAACATCTTTCGGACACGTTGGAGGACCTGCTTCAGGATGGAGTCAGGTCCCTCAGCATCGACTTCTCGGGCGTGACCTACGTCAGCTCCGCGGCGACGAAGGTCCTGACCCGGTGGCAACAGGAGCTGGCCCTCCTTCGTGGGGAGGTCCAGCTCACTTCGCTTCCGCCCGTGGCGCGCGAGGTGTTCGAGATCGCCGGGTGGGACTCGACCTTCGGTTCGGCAAGCCGCAGCGGCCCTCGCAGCGGCGAGATGCGCCGCTCCTACTGGCACACACGGGCGGATATTGCCGCCAACGGCGACTTCGAATTGTCTGCCTGCACGCCGGCCGGCACCCTGACCTGCCGTCTCGTCGGCGATCCAGCTCAAATCACCCGCGGGCCTATCGGTCCCGATCACTGCCAAACCATCTCATTCCCCGATTCCGCATTCGGCCTCGGGATAGGCGCGATTGGAGGCGATTATGACGATTGCCGGGAACGGCTGGGAGAACTGATCGGAGTTGCCGGCTGTCTGGCGTATTTCCCCAGCGACGGGGCACGCATGGCGGACTACCTCGTGAGCGGTGGTCCCCGGTCCCCCCGCGCCCTGCTCGCGTCGGGCCTGGTGTGCGAAGGGGGGTTCTCTCAGTTGGTGCGATTCAGCGTCCGGCAGGAGGCCGAGGCGGTCCCGATATCCGAAGTCGCGGCCATCGCGCTCGAAGCCACCGGCGGTGCGCCCGCCGGCTTCGTGGTCGCCGGGGAAACGGTCGGTCTCTGTGGAGCGCGGCTTCGACGCTCCCCGGCGAAGGGAGAATCAGCGCTGCAGTTCGACGTGCCCGCGATCCGGGACTGGTTGTGGTTCGCGCCGGAGCGGACCCACGCGGTGACGACCTCGCTCATCGCCGGAGTCGTGGCCCGGAAACGGGAGGGGCCGCTCGCCGAACATCTCCGTCCCCTGACCCCCATGAATGATCTCTTCGGGCACCTCCACGCCGCGGTGTTCTCCTATCATCCGTTACCCAAACGCACCGTGGAGCTCACGGCCCTCCTGCGGGGACTCTTTGCCAACCATCAACTCCGTGATGTCCTGCACCTCATGTGGGATGACCGGACCGAAGGCGCAATCGGAGAGAGCGCGCTGCTTCGCGGGGTTGGCTGGATCGCACCAATCACCCAGATCAACTGAGTCCCGGCTGTGAACCTGCTGATCGGAGCGGCGACGATCGGGCTCATTCTCGCGCCGCTCGCCCTCGGCGTCTTCATCAGTTACCGGATCTACAAGATCCTCGATCTCACCACCGACGGGTCTCACGGTCTCGGCGCTTCGGTCGTCGCCGCCCTGCTGGTCCGCCAGGTCCATCCGCTCACCGCCACACTCCTCGGCCTCATCTCCGGGGTGATCGCGGGCGCCGTCACCGGCACCCTCCACACCCGGTTCCGGGTGAGCGCCATGCTCGCCGGCGTGCTGACCACCACCGCACTCTACTCGGTGAATCTCTTCGTGATGGGAAGCGGCAATGTCAACCTCGCGTCGGCCGATACCCTCTTCACCGGGGCGGAAAATCTTGGCCGCCAGCTTCTGGGAATCCCTGAAAGCCTGTCGATCATGGGGACCACGGTCAGCGGCGGCATTTTCTCCGCGCTGGTCATGACGGCGGTACTGGCGGCCGTACTGGCGGTTGGTCTGACCCTGTTCCTCGCTACCGATTTGGGACTGGCCCTGCGCGCCGCCGGTAACAACCCGGCGATGGCCAAGGCGCTCGGCATTGATGTGGATCGGATGGTTGTGGTGGGACTCGGCCTCTCCAACGGCCTCATCGCGCTCTCGGGCGCACTGTTCGCCCAGTATTCCGGCTTCGCCAATATCCAGATGGGGATCGGAGCCATCGTCACCGGAGTCGCAACCCTGATGGTAGGAGAGACGCTATTCGGGAAACGCCCGCTCGGGCGATGGATTGCCGGCGCGGTGGGCGGTGCCGTGGTGTTCCGTCTGGTCGTCGCGGGCGCGGTGCGGGCAGGGCTCAATCCCGATGCACTGAAGCTGGTGACCGCGATCTTCGTCCTCGCGGTCCTGATCGTGCCGGGGATGATGAGTCGCGCCCGCGCCAGGAAGGCGGAAAGTGCGGCCCACCATGCCTGAGATGGCGCTGAGGCTGCAACAGGTCTCCCACCTGTTCTTCCCGGGCACGCCGGATGAAGTACGTGCCATCGACAGTGTAAACCTTGAGTTGGTACACGGCAGTTTTACCGTGGTTCTAGGCGCCAATGGATCAGGGAAGTCGAGTCTCCTGAGCGCCATCGCTGGAAGCCTTTCCAGGACCCGCGGCCGGATATTTCTTGGGGAACAGGAAGTGACCCAGTGGCCCGAGCACCGGCGAGCCCACTTGATCGGCCGGGTCTTCCAGAACCCGCTCATGGGAACCGCCGCCGATCTGACCGTCGCCGAGAACCTGACCCTGGCGGGTCGCCGCGGCAGCCGACGTCTGCTGCGCCCTGCCCTCGGCGCCGAGCGGAAGCGGCTGATCCAGGGACAGGTCGCCAAACTGGGCATGGGACTGGAGCAACGACTCGATACGCCGATGGGGATGTTGTCTGGTGGCCAGCGGCAGGCCCTGACGGTACTGATGGCGACCATAGTCAAGCCGACCCTGCTGCTGCTCGATGAGCACACCGCCGCGCTCGATCCTCGCAGCGCCGAGCTGGTGATCGGTCTCACTCAGGAAGTCATCACCGCGGGCGGACTCACCACGTTGATGGTCACCCACTCGCTGGCCCAGGCGGTGCAATCGGCAGACCGCATTCTGGTCATGCACCGGGGGAAGCTGGTGTACGACATCCCGGATGTGCGCCGGCAACATCTCACTGAGGATGACCTGTTGCGGTTCTTCGATCAATTGCGCTGGGCCGACCGGCTCGATGAATCGGCCGCAACCATGCTGCGTCACGGGTATGTCTGACGATCCATCTCCCGGAGCGCGCTCCGTCCGCTCCTCGAGCGGGCGATTCTCGGTTCCGGTGCCGGTGCTGCTGGCCGAGGCCATCGGCGAGCGCTATACCCTGGAGCGGGAGCTGGCTCGAGGCGGGATGGCGACCGTCTACTTGGGACAGGACCATCAGAAGCTGCAGGCCGTCGCCATCAAGGTGATGCACCCCAAGCTGGCCACCGTGCTGGGCGCCGAGCGCTTTCTTCGCGAGATCAGGGTGGCGAAGTCGATGGACCATCCCCTGATCGTGCCGCTGGTCGACTCCGGCAATGCGCGCGGTCTCCTCTACTACGTCATGCCCTACATTGACGGGGAGTCGCTCTTCGAACGGCTGCAGCGGGAGCGGCGCCTGCCGGTGGACGATTCGCTGACAATCGCCCGCGACGTGGCCGCTGCGCTCGGCTATGCGCACGCGCACGGAGTGCTGCACCGCGACGTAAAGCCGGAAAACATCCTGCTGGCGGGAGGCCGGGCCCTGGTGGCGGACTTCGGGTTGGCCCGGGCCATCGGTGCCGCGGATTCCCGGAAGCTCACGGCGACCGGCGTCATCGTAGGAACCACGTTCTACATGAGCCCGGAGCAGCTGCGCGAGGACAAGGACATCGATCAGCGGTCGGACATCTACGCCCTGGGGTGCCTGCTGTTCGAAATGCTCACCGGGGGGCCGCCCTACGTGGGCACCTCGCTCAAGGATGTAGTGACCAAGATCCTGCTGTCGCCGGTTCCCTCCGTTCGTCGCTTGAATCCCAACGTGCCGGTGCAAGTCGAACAGGCGGTAACCAGGGCCCTCGCCAAACCCGTGGGCGATCGGTTCCGGACGATGGAGGAGTTCGCTGCTGCAATTGCAAATTGAAAATTGACAATTGACAATTGAAGGTGTGCCCTCCTATTGACCCTCACATCTTGACAATCAAGAGGAAAGCTCTATCGTGGAGCCATGACCCGCGAGGAGCCGGCCGTGGATCAGCCCAATACCGACGTCATCCAGGGCACCCTGGACATGCTCATTCTCAAGACCCTGAGCCTCCAGCCGATGCATGGGTTCGGGATCGCACGGCGGATCGAGCAGGTTTCCCGCGGATCATTCAAGGTGAACCCCGGCTCGCTCCTCACTGCGTTGCAGCGGCTCGAAAGGGCGGGGTGGCTCGATTCCGAGTGGCGTCAGACCGAGAACTCCCGGCGCGCCAGGTTCTATAACCTGACCCGTTCCGGGCGGAAGCAACTCGAAGTGGAAACGGCGGATTGGACCCGCCGGGTGACAGCCATGACTCGGCTGCTCAACGCGGAGGGATAGCCCGTGTCGTTCTGGCGCCAGCTCAGTCATGGCGTGCGGACGCTGATGAATCGCTCCGCCGCCGATCAGGACATTGCCGAAGAAGTCCAGGATTACTACGAGCGTTCCGTCGCTTCTCATCGGGCCGAGGGTCTCTCGCCGGAAGCGGCGGCCCGCGCGGCCCGCATGGAGCTGGGTAGTGTCTCGAACGTGAAGGAACAGGTCCGAGGGTACGGCTGGGAAAACTGGATCGAGACTACCCTGGCCGACATTCGCTACGCCGCGCGGCGGCTTCGGTCCTCGCCGGGCTTCACCACCGTTACGGTCCTTACGCTGGCTGTCGGCGTGGGAGCTACAACCGCGATTCTCAGCGCGGTGAATCGAATCGTCTTCCACCCCCTCCCATACCCCGATCCCGAGCGGATTCTGATGGTGTGGGACGTCGGCGCGGGAGGTTCCCGGCTCGACGGCACCTTCGGCACCTATCGGGAGCTGGTAGAACGGAGCCGCTCCTTCGAGAGCATGGCCTCGGCCAAACAATGGCAGCCGACTCTGAACGCTGGAGCCGAGCCGGAGATGATCGACGGCCAGCGCGTCTCCGCGAGCTACTTCCAGGTGTTGGGCGTGAAGCCCATCCTTGGCCGTGACTTCAACGAGGTCGAAGATCGAGCCGATGGGCCCCGGGTGGTGATCTTGAGCGACGGACTCTGGAGACGGCGCTTCGGTGCTGACCCCACGATCGTCGGTCGCACCATCACGTTGAGTGACAGCCCCTATCTGGTTGCGGGGGTGATGCCGAAAGGATTCTCCAGCTCCCTGGCGCCGTCGGCCGAGCTGTGGTCGACCCTCCAGTACGATCTGGCCCAGGGAAGGGCTTGGGGTCACCACCTGCGGATAGTCGGAAGACTTCGTCCCGGAGTCGGCATCGAGCAGGCCAGGGCCGAGATCAGTCAGATCGCAAAGATGCCGTCGCCGGAGTCCCCTCGCGCCGCATGGGCGGATCTGAGCGACGGTCTCACCCTCCTCTCACTCCAGGATGACATCACCCGGGACATCAAACCCGCCCTCTTCATGATCCTGGGCGCCGTCGTTCTGGTGTTGGCGATCGCCGGTGTAAACGTGACCAATCTTCTGCTCGCCAGGGGAGTCCAGCGAAGCGGAGAGTTTGCCCTGCGCGCCGCGCTCGGGGCGGGCCGCCAACGTCTGGTCCGACAACTACTCACCGAGAGCCTGCTGCTGGCGTCGGTGGGCGGGCTGGTCGGAATACTCGTCGCGATACTCGGGGTGCGCGCGCTGGTGGCGCTCAGCCCGGCCGGGCTCCCCCGCGCGGGTGAGATCGGCGTTAACGGGATGGTCTTCGTCTTCGGCGCGATCGTCACCACGCTGATCGGCCTCGTCGTCGGAATAAGTCCCGCCTTGCAGGCCTCCCGCAGCGATCCTCAGGAGAATCTCCGCTTCGGCTCCCGGCGCACGACCGGCGGGCACAAGCGCGCTCGCAATATCCTGGTCGTGGCCGAGGTGACGCTGGCCGTGGTGCTTCTCGTCTGTTCCGGCCTGCTGTTGCGAAGTCTTCGCCAGCTGTTCGCGGTCGAGTCGGGGTTCAATCCCTCCGGCCTTCTCACCATGCGGGTTCAGGTCACCGGGCACCAATTCGACGACGACAGCGCCGCGAAGCTGTTCCTGAACAACGCCGTCGCAGCGATTCGCCAGGTGCCCGGCGTCACCAGTGCTGGACTCACCAGTCAGCTGCCTTTGAGCGGAGATGCCGAACAGTACGGTGTCTTCTTTGTGCCGAACCCCGTCCCGCTTACCGGCGCCGAGCAGAGTCCGTTTCGCTATTCAGTGACTCCTGGTTATCTCGAGACCATGGGCATCCCCCTTCGCCGGGGGCGCCAGCTCGACGAGCACGATGTAGCAGAGTCTCCCCGTGTCGCCTTGATCAGCGAGTCCCTGGCCAAGCACCGGCTGCCGGGGATCGACCCCGTCGGCCAGCGTCTCACCATCGGTGATGAGAAGCCCTACACCGTGGTCGGCGTAGTGGGAGACGTGAGGCAGGTTTCACTCGCGCTGGATCAGGCTGATGCGGTCTACACCACGGTGGACCAGTGGCGCTGGGCCGACCGGGCGATCTCACTGGTGGTGAAGAGCAGGGGAGATCCAGTCGCTCTGGTCCCGGCGGTACAGAAGGCCATATGGTCGGTGGATCCCGGGCAGGCGATTACGCGTATCGTGTCAATGGATCATGTCGTCGCCGCATCGGCGGCGGAACGCCGGTTCGCGCTGACCCTGTTCGGGACATTCGCCATCGTGGCCCTGGTCCTCGCGGCTGCCGGGATCTACGGAATGCTGGCGGGCAGCGTTGCCGAGCGGACCCAGGAAATCGGTGTGCGCTCGGCACTCGGCGCGACGCGGGCAAACATTCTGAAGTTGGTAGTGGGGCAGGGAATGACGCTGACGGGGTTCGGCATGCTGGTGGGCCTCGCCGGCGCGGCCGCCGTCAGCCAGGTCATCGTGGCGATGTTGTTCGGCGTCTCTCACCTCGATCCGATGACCTACCTCGGCGCCATGGCGGTCCTCGCCGCCGTCGGACTCGTGGCTTGCGCGGTGCCGGCTTGGCGGGCGACGCGGGTGGATCCCGCGACGACACTCAGGGCGGAGTAGGGAAGCAGCCGTCAGCCGTAAGCCATCAGACGGAGAACGCCCGTTCACTGAGCCAACAGCTAATAGCTAATAGCTGAGAGCTAACGGCTGACGGCTGCACGCCTCACGCCCCATACGCCCGTGCCACCGCCGTCGCAATAAAGAGCATCAGGATTAGAAGAAGCAGCTGTATCCGGCTCACCATGGCCCAGCGAGTGGCAGCGCTGGTGTCCGGCGTGGCACCGCGGCGTAATGCCCTGCGCCACCCGATGAAGGTCATCATGGGGCCCATTTCCAGCAGAAAGATCAGGAGAAACAGGGCCATCTTGAGCCAGAATACGTGATTAGCGAGATAGTACGCGGTCGGCTTCTCGAGACCGAGAAAGAGACGGGGGATGCCGGTCGCGAGCCAGAGGAGGGCGGCCACGCTCCACCAAGTATCGGCGCGCAGGACCCGTCGAACGGATGCTGGATTGGCGGCTGCCTGGAGTGAGCGAGCCCGGACATAGATTGCGCCCAGGCCAATTCCGAGAGCCAGCAAATGAACAGAAGCGAGCAGCCAGCGCAGGAACACGGTTAAACCCCCTCGAAGAACTCCACGACGCCGGTCTCCAGGGAATACTCGGCGCCTACGACGCGGAGTCCATTCCGCTCAATAAAATCCTCGACCACTTCCGAGCCATGTCTCAACTGGTTTGCCGAGGCCCGGACGTTGGCTCGAACCGCCTCCCGCATCAGGGCCTTCCGGTCATGCCGCAACGGGGTTCCCAGCAGCGGCTCCACCGAAGGACGCACTCGTGCCACGATCGACCGCACATTGTGGGATCGGGTCGTAGCCTCCTTCGTCAGCTCCTCCAGTGTAGCCTGCACCACCCCGCATTGCGTGTGACCCAGGACCACAACCAGTGGAATTCCGAACTTCTCCACCGCGAATTCGACGCTCCCCACCTGGGATGGTGCGACGATATTCCCGGCGATGCGGATCACGAAGAGATCGCCAAGGCCCTGATCGAAGATCAACTCCGCAGGGACCCGGGAGTCGGAGCAGCCGAGAATGACGGCGAAAGGCTCCTGGTTGGGTGCTACTTCCCGGCGGCGGGCGGCGCCGGTGAGCACGTCGGCGCGCCCCGTGCCTGAGACGAAACGATGATTGCCTTCTCGAAGACGGTGAAGCGCATCCGCAGCGATGGCCATGGTTCAGTCGGAGATCGGGTCGGGGTTCACCAGGGCTCGAAGCAGTCGTAGTTGCGCTGCTGGGCGATGAGTCCATCCCGGTATTGGAGAAAGAGCGCGAACCGGGCCCGCATGTTTCCCCGGACCGGAATACTCCCGATCGGCACGGCCAGAGTTCCGGTCCACTGCAGCTCCAACGCCACCCGGTCGCCTTCGGCAACCGCGTTCATCTCCTCGAAGCGCTGTGTGCTGAGGACTTCGCGCCCCCGTTCGGCGGCGGCAAGAATGTCTTCGATGCGCCGTGTGGCTCCCTTCGGGGTGAGCCGATTGGGGAATTCCACCTGGACCACATCCGGCGCGTAGAACGCCCGCAGCGCGTCGCCCCGGGCGCCAGCCTCGATTGCGGCAAGATACTCCCGGGCACGCCGCAGGTTCTCGGCGGGGTCAGTCATGCTGAATGGTGGAGCGAGCCAGACGCTGCGGCAAGGCCTACCAGGGAGGATCGAATGAACCTGCGACGACCAACCCACAACCATCGCGACCGGAAGGCGGCGCGCCGCCGGATGCATCTGGACGTGGCGCTGGCGATTGAAGCGAAGATGCCGAAAGCCCAGTATAGCGGCGAACGGGGAACAGGGGACAGGAAGGGCGCTGTCATTCCGAGGAAGCGAAGCGACCGAGGAATCTCATTGCCGAACCGGCATCGGGATTCCTCGCTGTGCTCGGAATGACAGTCTCCTCGAGTCCCTGTTCCCTGTTCCCGCGTTTTTTCATCTACCGACCATCGACTTCCGCCGCCAGATGGACAATGCCGCGTGCAGCAGCGGTCTCAGACCGGGTCGGCGCAGATCGGCGGGTCTCCCGAGCGGGATGTAGCGATGTACCTTGCCGCTCCCTTCCAGCAGCTTTCGGGGATCGGGAAGGGAAGCTCCACCGATGAGGCCCAGCTTCACGCCGCCTTTGCTGAGGATCAGGGTGCAAACCATGTCCTTGTAACCGGTCCCGTAGCCATACCCGATCACGGCGGTCTCAGCATCAACCACTTCGATGGCACCGGGGATCAGTACCAGAATCAGCTGCCGGGCCGCGCGGGCGGTATCCTGGACACCCTTTGAATAGGAGGAAAGCAGCTCGGCGAAGGCGAGATCTGCAGTTCCGGCGAGAGGCATTCGATCGGGTTCCTTGTTGAGTTCACGCTCTGAGCTTGCCACGACGGTTTGACTCTACGCGTTCCCACTCGCGCACGACGCCGGGCTCGATGTGAAAAAGCGGATGAGGCTCCGGTTCTTTCAGATCTCGCAAGAGACGATATCGGGCCGGTGAACGACGGCTCAACTTGGCGAGGAGATGGTCCCACTCGTAGGCCAGCTGACCACTCGTTTCGACAATGAGTCCTCCACGCCGGGTGGGGCCGAACCGGGTCCGGTCGAACTGATATCCTCTTGAAATTGCCTCCCGATGGACCTCGGCAAGATACCGGTTAAGGCTGACAACCGGTGCGGCGCTCGCGCGGAAACGATTCAACTGCGGGTGATGCCGGTAACCACGAGTCTTGCCGCGCAGAACGGCCCTTGCGAGCAGCGCTTCACGCCAGAGCGCCACCAGTCCCCGGGGATCGAGATATCTGGGGTGCAGGGTCCAGAGTCGCATCGGGAGAAGAAGCCGTTACCAGACGACAAGAGCCCGACACGGTATGCCCCGTGTCGGGCTCGTCGGCTTAGCGGTAGTAGGCTTAGCGGTAGTAATAGTCACGGTCTACGCCATCGAACCGCCCGGACTTCAGGCAGCACTTCTTGAACCGGCGCCCGGAGCCACACGGGCAAGGATCATTGCGGCCCAACTTCTCGTGGCAGCAACTCCTTGTTGCCGTGGACCGTGCGGTCCCCGCGCTTCACGCGGGTCTCCGAGGGATACCCCTTCCTACGCTTGCTGGTCACCTCGAAAGCAGGGGAGCGCCTCGAGGTCGTCATGGGTGCTGGCCATACCAACCTCCCTGTTGGGGTGAAACGAGGCGAGGAGAATAGCGAGTCAATCGTCTAAAGTCGATAG
>Ga0207648_10000101_pt1 | contig 82654 bp, 89 predicted proteins | sample KBSMisM32_FD_184310 | JGI IMG/M metagenome (GOLD analysis project Ga0207648, IMG submission 184310) | Miscanthus rhizosphere microbial communities from Kellogg Biological Station, Michigan, USA - KBS Miscanthus M3-2 (SPAdes) (version 2) | ecosystem: Host-associated > Plants > Roots >...
ATACAGATATGGAGTTCTACCTCCGCACCCAGCCAGATGTACCTTATCGGCTCAAGGAAATCTCTTGCACGGCCTGTAATCACCGAGGGGTGAGCCTGGACTTCCGGGCGACCATGTCGGTACGCGAATCGATCTACTTCGTCACGTGCGGAGGATGTCAGCGGCAGTTCGCCGAGAACTCCTCCCTCGAAGCCTTCGAATAACTCGCGTTTTCTTTTCACTACTGGTGTATACTTTACTCATGAGTGAGAATCCCAAACAGCCCAATCCATCCGAAGAGCCGGAGCCGCCGAAAGCCCGCAAAGAGATCCCGCTCATCTCTGTGCCGAACGATCGAGATATGATCGCCGAAGAAATGGAAGAGTTGTTCGAAGAGGACAAGGTCTCCCATCAACACGGTAGCTCAGAGCCTGAAGCCGACTAGTCGATACCTCCTAGATCTCTCCTTTATTGTAGAATTCCTACAGAGCCTAACCGATTTGGCAATAAGGAGTTTCCTTTTTCTGGCGAAGTAGTTTTAGGCGCCCAGGCCTTCCTTCTCGACCAGACGCCCGATCTTTCCAGCGAGATCTCGGGCGAGGTGCCGCTGCAAGACGGCACGCGTCTCGGGGTTGGCGCTGAGATACTTCTGCAACGTCCCAATCTGCCAACGCATGGCGCGCAGCGGCTCAACGGTCACCGCATCCACATTGGACGGGATGCCGTTGAGGATGAGCGCAGAGCCCACGATGTCGCCAGGCTTCAAATCCCCGAGCACGCGGCCATCTTTTGACAACCGCACTTTGCCACGCATGATGAGGGAAATGGCGTCGGGAAGCTTATTTCGTTCGATTAGGCGCTCGCCAACGTCCGCCGAGATCCAGGATCCTATGCTCAGCACCTGCAAGACTTTCCGAGGAGGTAATCCCTGAAAGGCAAGTCGGCTAATTTCCTCCTCCTCGGCCGTCAGTTTGACTGGACGACGCTCGATGAAGAGCAACCACGATTGAAAGAGATTGATCGCCGCAAAGACAACGCTCCAGGCAAGCGGCGCCCACAACACAGTCGGCTGGAGCACATAAAAAGGGATGGCTATCAGGGAAGCTGACACCGCGAACAGTCGCAACCACAGCACGTCGCGAACGCTATAGGCAATCAATAAGAGGATGTTTGCGGCGTGTATGAAATAATCAGGCGTGATGAAGCTCATAATTCTCCGTGGATAGTGCTCATACGAAACGCACGATGTGGACCGTCGAACGGTCGGGAATTCTTCCCAACGAAGCCCCATCCTTGCGCGTGATATGTTCAATCCGTACGATAGTCCCCCGCTGACATTCATCCCACGCCGAGTTCATGTCAGTTTTTGCGCGATCCAGTCTCCCTACTTCACATCGACCCAGTTCATTGCACAGCCAGGCTCTGGTATCTCCTTTCAACTTCCGCAATTCACTGACCATCCGGAATGTCTCCGGGCTGCGTGGAGTGATCGTCCGACCGTCGGTTCTCAGGAGCAGATAAGAGAATTTGAGCGCGTCTTTGATGAAGCCGACTTCGCGATCGATCTGCATGATTGAAGCAGGAGGCTCCCAGGCACGTTCCTCGTGGCACCAATCGTCCATGTTGAGCAAGGCCGGGCAACCCTTCTCGTGAAGACAGGGGCTGTAGACCGTACATCGTTTCTCCGCAAGCAACTGATCCCGGACCTGATGCAACTCGCGGGATGTCCCACGCAAGGCAGGCTCCACGATCATCAAAGTTCCATGCGGCGACAGCCACGACAGAGCTGTTGTAATAAGACCGGCTCGGGCAGTGGTCTGATCGGAAGACTCGCTCCACATTTCATTCAGGCAATTGCCCAGAATGATGAGATCAAATGGTCCCGCTCGTTCGATTTGTTCTCGCAAGGAACCGCTGTGGATACGTCTGAGATCGGCTTGCTGTGTCTGAAGCCTGGAGCTTGTGATACCGGCCATGCGGGCATACATATTCCACAGCCGCTCAGCCTGCCGCAGCGCCAGGCGCGAAATGTCGATCGCCATCACGGAGAGGTGTTCAGCCAACGTCCTCCGGCCATGATGAAGCCAATCGAGGACGGCCAATCCTGCCGTGCCTGGCCCAGCACCAAGATCCAGGACTGAGAATCGACGTGCCTCTTTTCCGAGGAAGGTCTCGTCAGGCAATTCGTCGAGCAGCACTTGGATCTTGCACAGATTGACCGGCAGGAAATATTGGAGATACGCCGCAGCCGAGGTCGTATCCTCCAAGTAAAGACGAGACAGGTCTGCCCGCCCTTTGGTGAAGAGCCGCGAAAGCTCGGCAACGGCCCGCGCGAGCGTCTCGTGCGAAAGACCCTCTTTCTCAACGTGGGTATTGATCGCGTCGAGTAGCAGCGGCGAGACGGTGGCGTTGAGGCTACGCATCACCCTAGTGTATGCTCAGCCTATTACGGAGGACAACCATGACGGATGAAATTCTAAAGGCCTACAAAGAGGTCGAATCGGCTGTGGAACGCTACATTCGGCTCCTGCATGACCACGTCACGATGCTACAGAACGTGGAACCTCCTGGATCGGATAAGGTCGTGCGGCTCACGGCAGGATCGAAGGCCATGACTGACAGCGCGTCGATTTATTTGTCCTACGCTAAGTATGTGGCCTACGGCATGCCGGCCAGCGAGGAAATGATGGAGGACGAAATCCAGGGATAGGCGGGTTTTCAAGAGGAGATAATGAAAGAGCCCGTCAGAATCGAATCCTGACGGGTTCTTTGTGTTTCAGGACGGTTCAGATGCTGCGCATGAAGTGCGCGACTTCGTCGGGATTCACCGCGCCGCCCATGATCGAGGACAGTGCCACGTTCGTGGACTTCTTGCCCGTGAGACCGGATTCCACCTCATCCACGATCAATTCCACCGGCATCGACTGACCACCATAGACGCGCGGGCCGCCGATAATCTTCGCCTTGGAATATCCGTAGATCGCGGTGGCCACTTCCTTCGCCAGCCATCCCACATAATTGAACTCAGGCACGACGATCAATTTGGCCTTGCCGCAGAGCTGACGAAGTTCTTTGGTTGGGAACGGGCGCAGTGAGCGGACCTTGATCAATCCGATCTTGATGCCCTTTTCCGCACAGAGACGGACGGCTTCGCGAGACTGGGCAGCGGCGCTACCCGAGGCGATGATGACCGCCTCGGCCCCATCCACATTCTCGGCCGTAAGCAACCCGCCCATATACTTGGTAATGTATTTGCGGGACCGTTCCACGGCAGCCCAGACTTCTTGCTGCCACACCGCATGGATGTTGTAGGCCATGAAGTTGGATTTTTGTACCGGGGCATCGCGTGAGAGCCGGGCGGGAGGATTCTCCGCATCGAGCACCGGAACGGCCCCACGCCAGGCTTCGCGCGGCGGAAGCTTGATGCCGCGATCCTGCATGCGGACATAGCCGCGCGCGTGCGTGACGAAGAAGCCGTCGCAGCAGACCCCGACCGGCAGCGTCACATCGTTTTTTTCGCTGATCGCGAACCCGGCCATGATGAAATCGAACATGTCCTGCTGATTCTCGGCATGGAAGACGATCATGCCGCAGTTCAGGAGATAGGCCACCTCAATATTGTCCGGCTGGATGGCCAGAGGCGCATTCACGACACGGCAGGTAAACATGGCCACGGCAGGCAACCGATGACCAGGCCATGACGCAATGCCTTCCATGCCTCGCAACGTCCCAGGACCAGCTGTGGCAGTGAAGCACCGCACGCCGGCGCGCGACCCACCGGCAATGGAGGCCATGACACCGACCTCTTCTTCGCCGCGGTAATACTCCTTCACATAGCCTTCGCCATAGAGCACGCCGACCAACTGCATCGTCTCGCTTTGTGGCGTGATGGGATAGGCAACCGCCAAATCGACGTTAGAGCGACGAATGGCCTCTTTGGCCGCTTCGCTGCCGGTGATGAATTCCTTTGTCCGGGGCGCTTCATGGAACATGTACTCAGGCGTCACGACCTTCTGCCGCTTAGCGTCGGCATGCGGATCCTTTTTCCCATCCATTTTCGGAGCCGCGACGCTGGTGATCGGGTCACCCTGGGGATTGGTCTTTTGTTGAGCCTCTAGAGCTTCACTCATGATGTTACCTCATTAGGCAGGATGTTGAAAAAACCCGCCAGCGGCGTTCTCGCATCGCGCATAGGCTCAGCGTACAGGACAGAGTACGCTTCACCTCTCCGCTCGCTGCGGCCTTGCTGGACGACCTTTTTGAACATCCTGCGTGGCTATGCGTTGTCTGCTAACCCTGAATGAACCTGCGCCAATTTAGCCTTCGCGTTTCATGTTCTCTGGGGAATGACCGAACATCGCTGCACTTCCCGTTCCGCCTGGAGACGGAGCAAACGTCGTCGGATTGGTATGGGTCTTCCCACCGTGGACTTTCGATTGCGTGCCGGTAAAGCGGACGTTCTCCCCGTTCTCCGGCAGCTTGATGCCCATCTCCTCGCGGACCTTTTTGAAGATCTGCGCGACCCGCTTGATCTTGGCGGTATCGGAATCGCGAATCGTGAGCATCGCGTCTTCGTGCCCTTGCTCGGCGCAGACCGCCATCGTGCAGCAGTTCGTTCCTGCCCGGATCATTTTCAACGTCAGATTCGCATAATGGCAGTGGACGCCGATGAAAATACAGGCTTCGATCTTGTTGCCCCAGATCGTCAAATTCGGGTGGTTGGGATTGATCACTTCTTCAGGATCGATCTTGGGGTACTTCGGGCGGTAATCCGGCATGGGGATAATCATGACTTCCGGAATCTGCGCTGCAATTTCGAGCGTGGCCTTGGCTTTTTCCACCGCATGGTCGTTCCAGGCCCAGAGCAGCAAGGGACCAGGGAAGATCGTCGCGTTCGGGCTGGTTAACATCTTGCGCGCCATCTCTTCGATGACTTTTTCCTCGTTCGGCTCGAGCAGCCCGTAAAACAGCCCTTCCCCTGGATCCGGTAACGCCACGCCTAGCTGAGCGGCGGACGGAGGATGAAACCCTGCCGGTCCTGGAACAATGATTTTCTCTCTCGTGTCTTGCGTCGTTGTAGCCACGCCCTTACCCCTTTCTGGATACCCTTGCTTACCCGACGACGGGACTCGCCAACACAGCCGTCGTGCTCTTTTCCCCATAGGTGATATTGTCGGTCAGCGCCGCCTTCGGCAGCTGATCGATCATGATCATCTTGATCGCGTTGTTCTTGGCCATGTTATCGCAGACCCAGACGCATTGCGCGCAGCCTTTGCACCGATCCACTGCCACATAGGCGGACCCATACTTGAATCCCTGATCCTTTCCCATCTCTTCGCTGTACAGAATGGTGTTGGCTTCCGGGCAATACTGCGTGCAGAGCTTGCAACTCTTGGAGGCACAGATTTCTACGCTAATATCGGCTACGAGATACATGGTGCTCCTTTATGCGCTTATGCGCTGGCCGCCGCGACCGGCTCTTCCACGCGCTTGGCGTCTTTGGACGCCCAGCCGTGATCGACGGCGTAGTTCCACCCCGCCCGCATCACGGCGACATTTTTATCAATCAACTCTTGCTTCTTCTTGAATTTCCGCTCGACGACACTGTCCAATGCCGCGGTGCCACCCGAGACCACGAACCCTTTGCCGAGGAATCGGTCCTTCACCGCCTGCTCCAACCCTATCATGTTCGTTAGCCCCGTGATCGCACCGATGCAGCCCATCAGCGCCATGTTGGTGGCGAGGTCCATCCCTGCAACTTCCAATGAAAGCTTCGTCGCCGGGAAATAGTAGAGTTTCGCTCGGCGCTCTTCCAACTCGCGGGCTTGATCCTTGTGCAGCTTCATTGGCCCGTCGTTGTTGATGAGCGCAATTCCATCTTCTTTCAACCCGAAGTAGAACGGCATCGTGTAGGACTTGCCGTGGGTGATGACTTGGGGATGGAAGATGATGATGATGTGCGGGAACGTGATCTCGCCGATCTCATAGATCGGTTCATCCGAGACCCGCACATAGCTCTCTACCGGTGCCATGCGCTTTTCCGATCCATAGAACGGGACAATGGTGCTTTCCCCACCGGCGTTGATGACGGCGGTGCTCAGAATGTGCGAGCCGGTGACGACTCCCTGGCCGCCGACGCCTGCCATTCGAATGTTAAAGCGTTTCGCCATGGTGCAGCCTCCCTTATCTTGGCTTAGACCTTACCAGGAATTGCGGCGGGAGCAGCGGCCTTCGGGAGGAACTCCTTGTAGCCGTACCGCTCGGTCAAATACTGTTTGGCTTCATCACTGACGTATTCCGAGAACGCGTAGCGGTCGTTCTCAACGGTCTTCGCATCTTCCATGACCTTGTCGGTTGGAATGGCGTATTCGATGTTGCAAGAGGTATAGGCTTGAATGTAGGTGGAGCCGACTTCACGGGCAATCAACACGGCCTTCTTGATGACGCTCTCGACACGGCGGGGATTGTTGGGCACGACGGTGGCGACGTAGGCGCATCCGGCAACCTTCGCCATCTGCAACATGTCCATCTTCTCAAACTTCTTGCCGAGCGGCGCCATCTTCAACACGGCACCGCGGTTGGTCATGCCGCTTTCCTGTCCGCCGGTATTGCCGTACACTTCGTTGTCTAACATAATCGTGGTGAACCGCTCTTTCCGGAACCAGGAGTGAAGGACCTGCTGGAAGCCGATGTCCGCCGTTCCGCCGTCCCCCGCCATCACGACCACGTCCTTCGGCTTGTCTCCGAACCGAAGCCGGAGGCCGCGGGAAAGTCCGCTCGCCACGCCATTCTGGTCGCCGTAGTTGCCGTAGACAAAGGGGATGGCGGCCTGCGAAATCGCCAAACGGCCGCAGCCGGCGGTGCCAACGGTGATAGTGTCTTCAGGGTTCGGAAAGGCAATCATGGCCAGGCGAATGAACAGCGTCATCGCGCAGCCCGCGCACATGGGATGCTCTTCGAGGACTTCCTTGAAGCTGCCCATCTGCGAAACGGAGACCTTCTTTCCGAAGGGACCATGTTCGACCATGTCCCGATATTCCTTCGGCATGAATTTTTCAAAGCCGTTTGAAAACTTTACATAATCGAGACTCATCGGACACCTCCCTTATATGCCTGCGACGTACGACGTCGCCATTCAGTCGATGTGAAATTCATATGTACGAAAGACAACTAGCGGGAAATAGAACGGACAAGCAACGCGCGACATGACTCGTTGGCGTCGCGGCCATCCTAGCAAAGCTCAAAAAACACTGTCAATTTATATGTTGGCGCCACAGAGGCTCACCGGGCAACATCAAAAATTTTATAACTTCCTGAAAATCAATGCAACTTTGCAGAAGGCCCACCCCCTCCGAAAGAAGGCCTAGCCCTGCCGCATCCGATAGGCCATTCGCCCTAACCTCGAGGGAAACGGAATGGTCGTTGCCCTTGCCACCAAATGTGTCTACACTAGCCATGTTATGGCCATTCGCGTGATTATCGCAGGGGAAGACGAGGAAGCCCAATACGTCGGTGGGGTCCATAAGCGCCCGCCGATTCCGGATAATTCCCTCAAGGCAGAATGCCCCAAGTTTATGGCTCACGGTCCCTGTGGGGGGGTCCGCAAGGGCGGATTCTGCGAGGTCTATCCCGAGATGACCTGCCCGTGGATCACCATGTTCATCGAGTTGGAAAAGATCGGCCAAACTGAGTGGATGAAGCAGGTATGAAGGGAGGCGGGGGAAAGAGCCGAGGAGAGATGAAGCGTACGGGTGCTTCCACGCCGCTCGGCTATAATGAACGGCATGCCAAGAGCGGTCTCACCGCTTCTCTGCCCACGATCGAAACTTTCCCGAATCAGTACAAGGGCTACGAAATCACAATCGAGATTCCCGAATACACCGCGATTTGCCCCAAAACCAGCTTGCCCGACTTCGGCGTCATTACCGTGCATTACATGCCGGATCGCGAATGCCTTGAGCTCAAATCCTTGAAAATGTACATCCATGCGTACCGCAACATCGGCATTTTCTACGAAAACGCGGTGAATAGAATTCTTCAAGACATTGCAGCGGCTTGCCGGCCGGTCTGGGCGCGGGTTACCGGCACATTCGCTGCCCGCGGCGGCCTACGCAGTGTGATTGAGGCTCGCTATCCATAAGAACAATATGCACCCACAGATACCGCATGGCCGACAACGTCTTGTAACCGTCCTGCCGCGCGTGTGATCGGGCGCTCGTTTCCACATTCCAATTTTCATGGGCACCTACGCCATCGGCGACATTCAAGGCTGCTTCAAGTCCCTCCGCCGTCTGCTCGACCACATCTGTTTTGATCCGCACAGCGATCGGCTTTGGCTCGTCGGTGATTTGGTAAACCGAGGGCCGGACTCCCTGGCTACACTGCGCTTTCTCATATCGTTGGGCTCGTCAGTGTTTCCCGTGTTAGGCAATCATGATCTTTTTCTGCTGGCCGCGGCCAAGGACATCGTGACGCTTCGCCCGAAAGACACCATTCAAGATGTCCTCGCCGCCGACGATCGCTCAGAGTTGATCGACTGGTTGAGACGACAACCGTTGCACCGGCGTTTGGGCGAATTCTTTATGGTGCATGCCGGCCTGCTCCCCCAATGGACCATCGACGAGGCAGCGAAACTGGCAGGAGAAGTTGAGAGGGTGTTGGCCGGCCCCGACTACACGGCATTCTTACGCGAACTCTTTCATGGCCCGACGCCTCAGTGGGATCCGGCGCTCAAAGGCCTCGAACGTCTGGCCAGCATCGCGCGGGTCTTCACCCGCGTTAGAACCACAACGCCAGACGGTGAAATGTCGACATATTCTGGTTCGCCGGATGAGGCGCCAGCCGGATTCCTCCCCTGGTTCCGAATTCCCAGCCGCCGCAGCAGCGATGCGACCATCATCACCGGTCACTGGGCGGCCCTAGGGCTTCACATCGAGCCGAATGTGTTGGCCATCGACAGCGGCTGCGTCTGGGGACGGCAACTCACCGCCGTTCGTCTGGAAGATCGCACCGTGTACCAGGTAGAGTATGCCGACCGTCGAGATTGAACTTCAGCCTCCCGACCCTTCCTGGCCTCGTTACTCTCATCGTCCGTTTCCGCTTTATCGATTTCTCCCTGGTCATTCGCCTCATCCCCGTCACAGCCCCCGAGGCCATTCCTATGGGCAGGCCAACCCCATGCCCGTCTTGCTCGGTCCCGAGCAATGGCGGCGAATGGGCGACTACCTTTATGCCATCGATCTCTACAACTATGCGTATTGGTGGGAATGCCACGAAATGCTCGAGGGACTCTGGCGGGCCGGACAAACGACGAAGCAAGGAAATTTTTTCCGGGCTCTCATCCAATTGGCCGCCGCCAATCTGAAACGGTCTCTGGGCTACGGGCAGGCAGCGGACAACCTGACGTTCAGAGCGATCTCGCGGTTTGAACAAATGCCGGACTTCTACATGGGCATCGAGGTGGCGAATCTCCTGAGCCATCTGAGAGAGCATTCGGGCGAAGCAGCTCCCCTGATTCGTTTGAATGGTTGAGGATGGCGCGAGAGAGGCAGATGCCCGACTAGTGGTAGGACTCTGATTCGGAAGGAAACTTCCCCTGCTCCACCTCCTCTTTGTACCGGCGAAGCGCCTGCAGCGCATCCGCCCGCAAATGTGCATAGGGCTTCACGAACTTCGGTACGAATTCGTCGAACAGTCCGAGAAGATCATAGAGGACTAACACTTGCCCGTCACAATGGGGGCCGGCGCCGATTCCTATGGTCGGAATTGTCAGCTGCTCCGTGATGGTTTTTGCGAGCGACGCGGGCATCGCCTCAAGCACGATGGCCACGGCACCGGCTTCTTCGAGCGCCTTGGCATCGGACACGAGTGTTTGCGCCCGCTCAGCGCTCTTCCCCTGCACCTTGTACCCGCCATATTGATTCACGGACTGCGGCGTCATTCCGAGATGGCCGAACACCGGAATGCCCACCTCCGTCATGGCCTGGATCCGGTCGGCCATCGCCCTGCCGCCCTCGAGTTTGACCGCGTGAGCCCCTGCCTGAAGAAAGCGACCGGCATTCCGCAGGGCGTCCTCTTTGCTGGCTTGATAGGACATGAAGGGCATATCGCCGATCACCAGCGACTGCTGCGCGGCACCAGTCACGAGCTTGGTGTGATAGAGCATGTCCTCCATCGTGACGGACAAGGTGTTGGACTTACCTTGCACAACTACGCCCAGTGAATCGCCGACCAGCATCGCTTCAATGCCGGCCTGCTCCAGCAGACGGGCAAACAAGGCGTCATACGCGGTCACGACGATGAGCTTCTTCTTGTCCCGTTTGTGGCGCTGGAGGTCGGGGACCGTCATCATGCGAGTTGCGCCTTTGTGATGATTTCACCGAGCCGATGCGTCCCCTTGATCGCCATGATATGGACTCCATCGCAATACGGACGCACCGCCTTGATGGTGCGCACGGCGATCTCGACGCCGACATCTTCCGATTTATCGCCGGCGGCTCGCAGCTCGTCGATCATTGCCTGTGGAACGGACATGCCGGGGATGTTGGCATTCATGAATTCGGCCATCTTTGGATTGCGCAACAACAAAATGCCGGCTAACACCTTCATCTTGTATGGACGCACAGCGGTCATGAAGGCAGAAAACTGGGCGGGATTGTAAATGGCTTGCGTCTGAAAAAATTGTGCGCCGGCTTTCACCTTCACTTCGAACTTGGCTAGCACCGGTCCTACGAGCTCCGCTTCGGGTGTCACGGCTGCGCCGATCGTGAAAGCCGTGGAACCATCCAGCTTGTTCCCCATCATATCCCGGCCATTGTTCAAGCCCTGCACCAACTGCATGACTTGCACAGAGTCCAGGTCGTAGACCGGCTTCGCCTCTTTGTGATCGCCGACCGTCGGGTAGTCGCCCGTCAGGCAGAGCACGTTACGAATCCCAAGCATGTGGGCGCCCATCAGGTCGGACTGCATGGCGATCCGGTTTCGGTCGCGGCAGGTCAACTGCATGACTGGATCATGCCCCAACTCGTACAGCAACCGGCAGACCGGCAACGACCCCGCACGCACGACTGCCGCGGTATTGTCCGTCACGTTCACACCATGCACCCGGCCAAGCAGCTGCTTGGCGTTGTCCAGGAGACCGTTGATGTTGGTGCCCTTGGGGGGATTGTACTCGACGGTGACCGCGAACTGTCCCTGCTCCAAAATGTCTTTAAGCCTTCTCGGTTCCCGACCCATTTCGCACTCCGCGTTCGGCCCGCCTACGCCATCCTTGCCATTCTTCTAGCAGACTCCACCGTATTGTCCAGCAACATTGCAATCGTCATGGGACCGACCCCGCCCGGCACCGGACTGATCCATCCAGCCTTCTGGCTTACCGGTTCAAAATCGACGTCGCCGCACAGTTTGCCGTCCGGAAGTTTATTTGTGCCGACGTCGATCACCACGGCGCCTTCGCGGACCATGTCGGCCGTCACAAACTTGGCCTTGCCGATCGCCACGAGCAAGAGCTCCGCCTCACGACAGACGGCCGGAAGATCTTTCGTCTTTGAGTGGCAGATCGTGACAGTCGCATGGCGCTGCAGCAGCATGAGCGCCAACGGCTTCCCCACAATGTTGCTGCGCCCGACCACCACTGCGCGCTTGCCTTCGATCGGCACCCCCGTCGATTCGATCATCTTGATCACGCCCTTGGGCGTGCACGCTTCGAACACCGGATGGCCCTCGACGAGCCGACCGAAATTGTATGGATGAAAGCCGTCCGCATCTTTCTCCGGACTGACGGCCTCCAGAATCACGCGGCTGTCGATATGCTTGGGCAACGGTAACTGAACGAGAATGCCGTGGATCTTGGGATCAGCGTTTTTCTTTTCAATAAGCGCCAGGAGTTCAGCCTGAGTGGTCTGGGCGCTCAACTTGTGGTCGTCGACGTGAATGCCGGCAAGCTCGCAAGCTTTCTGCTTGTTCTTCACATAGACATGTGAGGCTGGATCATCTCCCACCAAAATGGTGGCCAACCCCGGCTTGATACCCGTTTTCGCCAATACTGCCGCCGAGGCCGCAGCCAAACCTTCCCGTACCGCCTGTGCCAACGCCTTCCCGTCAATCAGTCGAGCAGCCACAACGTCCTCCCATTGGAATATCCCTGGAAGAAGTGCCGAGGATCGGACGCATCAGGGCGGCGCACGATCCGGTCGTGTTTTGTTCGAAGGAGGGCCACCTTAGCAGGCCAATTTTATCCAAGTCAACGCCGTGACCAACACCGGCAAGCACGTGAGATCATTTGCCAATTCCTTGACAGTTTCTCCGCCTGACGGCTACGATGATTTGATGTGCATCGCAAGCTCGGCAGACCATCTTCCCGCCGTTTCTCTATGATCCGTCGCTTTTTTTATCTCTGTCTCAGCACGGCAGCACTGTGTCTGACCGTGCTGCCGTGCGACGTGTTGGCGCAGATCACGGTGACCAATCTCCAAACTCCCTACAGCTTCGTCAGCAGCAGCTCGGGGAAGGAATACTTTATTTCGAGCGTCAATGGCGACCCGGAGGCTGCAGACAATAACGGCTTCATCACCAAACTCGATGGAAACGGAAAGATCCTCAATTTTAAGTTCATCCAAGGCGGCACGGACGGGATTACGCTCAACGCCCCCAAGGGAATGGTGCTGGTCGAGCAGACCCTGTACGTTGCCGACCTGGACCAATTGCGTGCGTTTGATATGGTCAGCGGGAAGCCCATTGCCTCCATTTCGATGGCTATCTCGCCCAGCCAAGTTCCGGCAGGCCTGACCGATGTCACCTACGACGGAACAGGTCGGCTGTATTGCTCCGATCAGCATGCGAATCGAATCTATCGGGTGGAACTGCCCTCGAAGAAGGTGACGCTTCTCGTGGCCGATCCGGCGTTAGCGGGTCCGACCGGCTTGGCCGTTCACCCGAAATCAGGCGAGCTCATCGCGGTGAGTTGGGATAAAGGAAAGATCTTTGCCATCACACCAGACGGCGTGGTGTCTGAAATCTTTTCCAACGGATTTTTCTCAAGCCGTTTTGCCAACCTGCGCGGGGTCGACTTCGATCGGTGGGGCAACATGTACGTGTCGGATTTCACCACGGGCAAAGTCTGGCGGATGACCTGGGACAAGCGCTTTCAAGTCATCGCCGAATATCTGCCTTCGCCGGGCGATCTCGGTATCGATCGGACCAATAATCTGATCCTGGTCCCCTATGAATTCGCGCATGCCGCCGAAATGAATGGGCTCGAGGCACCGAGCGAGGGCAAATCGAAACAGGAAAAGCGCACGCTGGCCGATTACGGCTTCATTCCTCCGCCGCCAAAGCCGGAAAACGGGGGCAAGAAATGAGCGAGTGCGCCTATTGCAAACAACGCAAGGGCAAGCGGTCTTGTCCGGCCTTAGGCGTCATCTGTAGCGTCTGTTGCGGCGAACACCGGATCGTCCGGGTCGCGTGCCCGCCGGACTGCACCTATCTCGGCACCGGAAGTGAGTACCAGCAAAAGCGCCTGAGCGAACAGTTCATGCCGCTTCGGCGTGAATTCTATCGGGAGATCGGCGAAGCCGGCGGTGAGAAAGCCGTGGCACTCTATAATCTGATCGAGGTGGTGACGTTCAGCTACTTCCACGGGCGGCGGGACGGTCAAGACGCGGAAGTGGTGACGGCGATTCAGGCGTTGCGACGGACATTGAGTCCGCTGCATGTGCCCTCGGCCCCCATGCCGGTGTTCGCGGAACAGCTCCAAAAAGAATACGACACCTTTAAAAAACAGAACCCGCAGCAGATCGCCGACGCGTCAACAGCGCCGGATGTCCTCGATCGGGCCCTGAAATTCGTGTCGGACTTCTCCGGACACGATTTTCAGTCGCAACGGTATTTGAGCGGTCTCATCGGGTATGTGAAGGCCTACCACCCGGACATTGCGGCCCATCTCACGAAGCAGCAACAGGCAGGCCACATTGTCTTGCCCGGCCAATCCTTCATGCCCCCCTCTGCGGCCGAGCCACATACCCACGGGCCCGGATGCGAGCACCATCATCATTAAGCGGAAACAGCAGCGGAATCGAACCGATGGCAGCTGAGAAAGCAAAGAAGGTTCGAAGGTCGAGACGAGTCGACCTCAAATGCGAGCTGGGATTCTCCTCCGACGAGATCGAAGGGGAAGCGCATGTCACGAACATTTCGACGGGCGGGTGCCGCGCAGAATCGGAGGTCAACGTCGCAGTAGGACTGCAGTTTGTGGTACTGCTTCACCTGCCGGCGCAAAGCCCGCTCAAGATTGAGCGCGCCGCCGTCCGATGGGTGAAGGACAATGCATTTGGATTGAGCTTCATGCTCTTCCTACCTTCCGAACGGGCCAAACTTCAGAAATATCTCGATACTCTCACCTAGCTTCCGCGGCCGTGTTCACTCCAGGATCGTGACGGTCATTTCGATCCGATCGTTTGGCAGGTCATGCTCATTTCTCGGAAGACTGACGATCTTGTCGGCAATGCCCAAGCCCTTGGTCACTTCGCCAAACACCGTATATTTGCGATCGAGAAAGAACGAATCTTCCACGACGATGAAGAACTGCGAGCCGGCCGTATCCGGCTCGCCTGCGCGGGCCATCGACACGATGCCGCGCTTGTGGGGCGTGTCGGAAAATTCCGCCTTCAAGAGAATGGGATTGCCTTTTTCATCCTTTGGGCCCCCCTGGCCGAACGTCTCTTTCCTGAGCGAGTTTTTTGTATTCGGATCGCCTCCCTGAATCATGAATCCCGGGATGACTCGATGAAAAATCGTTCCGTTGTAAAACCCCGCCTTGGCCAGCTTGATGAAGTTCTCCACATGCTTCGGAGCGAGATCAGGGAAGAATTTCATCTCCATTTCACCAAATCGGGTCTTGATGATGGCTTTCGGTCCCGGGGGTGGAGGCGGAGGAAGCATTACCTTCGTATCGACTTTTTCCGAACATCCCGCCAGCACGCTCACCGCCATCAGCGCGCACACCAGGGCAGCGCTCCCTTTCGCACGTGCGGTGGCTCCAGTGGCAGACGGTCCGAGCATCGTCTATTCGACGGCCACCGTAATTTCTACACGTTCATTGGGAAGGTCATTACGAGGATTTCTCGGAAGGTTGACGATCTTATCCGCCACATCCATCCCCTTCACCACCTCTCCAAACACCGTGTATTGGCCATCCAGGAAACTGGATTCTTTGACGACGATGAAGAACTGAGAACCCGCGCTGTTTGGATCGTTGGTCCGAGCCATGGAGACGATGCCCCGGCGATGCGGCGTGTCGTTGAATTCCGCTTTGAGTTTTTCACTGGGCCCGCCCAGCCCGTACGTCTCCGGCTTCTTCGGATCCTTGGTGTTGGGATCGCCCCCTTGAATCATGAAACCGGGTATGACTCGATGGAAAATGGTGCCGTTGTAATAACCGGACTTGGCCAGCTTGACGAAGTTCTGAACATGATTCGGCGCCTTCTCGGGGAAGAACACGATCTCCATGTCTCCGAATTTCGTCTTGATCACGGCTTTGGGCGCTTTGCCGGCGGCGCCGTCTACGGCATACAGTACCGTAGCACCGGGAACCCCTAGCATGCTCATCAGTAGACACAGGCCGAATGCGAATACGAGCTTCTGTCTGGCCATCTCAGCGTCCTCCCTTGAAAATCTTTTGTGAATAATATTTTACCACGGCTCAATGGTCCTCACGGACGGCTTCCTGCAAGGCTTGCTTTGCCGCCGATTGTTCTGCTTCTTTCTTGCTCCGACCTGTTCCTCTGCCGACCACGTCTCCGTTGATGCTCATTTCGACCTCAAAGATCTTGTCATGGTCCGGTCCCGACTCTCGAACCACCGCATAGGACGGAAGGCTGTCGAATCGTCGCTGGCACCACTCCTGGACTTGTGTTTTGTAATCGTCTTCACCGGGGCGATGTCGTTGACTGGCGACCTGCGAGAACTCCTGCTCGAACAGCCTGGCCACGACTCGGCGTGAAGACTCGAGGCCGCCGTCGACGTGCACCGCAGCGATCACGGCTTCCACCGCATCGGCAAGCAGCGAATCCTTTTCGCGACCTTTCGAAAGTTCCTCCCCCCGTCCGAGTCGAAGGCACGACCCCAGCTTGAGACGCCTGGCGACGCCAGCCAACATCGACTCACTGACGAGTCGGGCCTTATGCTTGGAGAGGGCCCCCTCCGGCGAGTGCGGCAGCAGCGTCGCCAGCTGCTCGCTCACCACCAGGGAGAGCACGGCGTCACCGAGAAACTCCAGTCGTTCGTTGTCGGACGCTGCGGCCGGTCGTTGCTCATTCACGTAGGATTTGTGCGTCAATGCCTCTTCCAGCAAACGCGAACTGCGGAAGTGGTAGTCGAGCGCGGATTGAAGGGCATCGAGCGGCGGCGCCGGTGTCATCGAGCAGGCACCTTGGAGGTGAAGCGTTAGACGTCAGGCTTTTTGAAGAGTAGGCAGGCGTTGACCCCGCCGAACCCGAACGAATTCGACAGCACAACGTTGACCGGCGCCGGCCTCGCCTTGTGGGGAACATAGTCCAGGTCGCATTCGGGGTCGGGATGGTCCAAATTGATCGTCGGCGGCAGGATCCCGTGATGAATCGCCAGGATGCTGAACACGGCTTCGATCCCGCCGGCAGCACCGAGCAAGTGGCCCGTCATCGATTTCGTGGAGCTGACTGGAATACGCGCGGCTCGTTCGCCGAAGACCTGCTTGATCGCCTTCGTCTCGATGACATCCGCCATGGTGGAAGTACCGTGCGCATTGATGTAGCTGACCTGGTCTTTGGCAATACCGGCATCGCCGATGACCAACTCCATGCAGCGCACCGCGCCTTCGCCTTCTTCAGAAGGGGCGGTGATGTGATAGGCGTCACTGTTCATGCCGTACCCAATCAACTCGGCATACACACGAACTCCGCGCCGTCGGGCGTGCTCCAACTCTTCCAGCACGATGACACCCGCCCCCTCGCCGAGCACGAACCCGTCTCGGTCCTTATCGAACGGGCGGCTGGCTTTGGTCGGTTCGTCGTTCCGGAACGAGAGCGCTTTCGAAGCGGCAAAGCCGGCGACGCCAAGGGTCGTGATCGCCGCTTCGGCACCGCCGGCCACCATCACGTCGGCATCGCCTCGCTGAATAAGCCTAAACGCATCGCCAATGCAATGGTTGCCGGTCGCGCAGGCCGTCACCGCACAAGAATTGGGGCCCTTGGCGCCCAACCGGATCGCGACCTGTCCAGACGCCAGATTGATGATGGTCATGGGAATGAAGAAGGGTGAGACGCGGCCGGGACCTTTGTCTTTGAGAACGGTATGGTAGTGCTCGATGGACCCGAGGCCCCCGATCCCCGACCCGATGTAGACGCCGACCTTGCTCGCCTCTTCCGGTGAGACTTTTAAACCTGCATCATCCACGGCCAGTTGAGCAGCGCCAACAGCGTAGTGGATGAAGGCATCCATCTTCTTGATGTCTTTTTTTTCAATGAACTGGGCAGGATCGAAGTCTTTGACCTCACCGGCAATTTGGGCATCGTAGCCGGCAGGATCGAACTTGGTGATCCTGCCGATCCCCGATTGACCGGCACAGATCGCCTTCCATGTCTTGTCGACGCCTGTCCCAAGCGGGGTCACGAGACCCAAGCCAGTGACGACGATGCGTCTCTTTGCACGATCACTCATCGATGCGTCCAGAAGCTAGGCTTTTTCTTTGATGTAATCGAGAGCTTTGCCCACCGTGAGAATCTTTTCAGCGTCCTCGTCTGGAATCTCGATGCCGAATTCTTCTTCGAGCGCCATGACAAGCTCAACGGTATCCAGCGAGTCCGCCCCCAGGTCTTCGACGAAACTCGCCTCGGACGTCACTTCATCTTCCTCAACCCCGAGCTGCTCGGCGATGATTTTCTTCACCCGTTCGTCTACTGTAGCCATAAACGTGCTGTCCTCCTTCCAGATCGTGTCGGTTCCTCGGCGGTCTTGTCCTTCCGCCGCTAGTTCTTATGTCAGGACATGAGCATCCCACCATTGACGTGCAGCACATGACCCGTAATGTACGCTGCGTCTTCAGAGACAAGAAAACGAACGGCATTCGCGATGTCGGCCGGAGTACCTAGCCTCGCAAGAGGGATTTGTTTTTGAAGCGCTTCCTTGACGTCGGCCGACAACCCTTGCGTCATCGCCGTGTCGATGAATCCGGGTGCAACAGCATTCACGGTCACATTCCTGCTGGCGTATTCCCGCGCCACGGTCTTCGTAAACCCGATGACGGCCGCCTTCGAGGCGGCATAGTTGGCCTGGCCGACATTCCCCATTGCCCCAACAATGGAGGCAATGTTGACTATTCGACCATAGCGCTGTTTGGTCATGGGCTGCAAGACCGCCTTCGTGCAGTGAAACGTGCCGTTCAAATTGACCTGGAGCACCAGGTTCCAGTCCTCTTCCTTCATTCTCAGCAGCAAGCCGTCACGCGTGATCCCCGCATTGTTGACCAAAATATCGATCTTCCCCCAATCCTTGAGGATCTGCTCCGCCATGGCCTTGGTGTCGTTGGCGTCGGCGACGTTCACCTTCAGGTTGAGGGCTTTCCTTCCCGCTTTTTCAATGGCCGCCACTGTTTCCTTGGACCGCGTCGGATCGAGATCGGCGACCACGATGTCCGCGCCGGCTTCGGCCAATGTTTCCGCAATGGCACGGCCGATGCCCTGTGCCGCGCCTGTGACGACTGCCACTCGTCCCTGCAATGACATGCCCGCTCCTTCGTTGCTTACAAACCCAAGGCGGCCCGTGTGGCCTCCAACGATTTCGGATCGTTCACATTCAGCGTCGTGGCGTCTGGCACGATGCGCCTGATCAATCCGGTCAGAACGGTCCCTGGACCGATCTCGACGAACGTCTTTACGCCCGTGGCTGCCATGGCCTTAACCGAATCTTCCCACAGCACCGACGAGGGTAGTTGCCGAACGAGCGAGGCCTGAATATCACCGGCCTTCACGATCGGCTTGGCTTCTGCGTTGTTGATCAACGGCATGCGGAGGTCAGTCCAGGCGATCGACGCGAGATCAGCCGCCAGACGGTCGGCGGCTTTCTGCATCAGCGGCGTATGCACCGGAACACTCACCGGCAACGGTACGGCCTTTTTACATCCCTTAGTCTTGGCAATTTCGATGGCCCGTTCCACAGCCGCTTTCTCGCCGGCAATGACGACCTGACCGGGCGAATTGAAATTGGCGGCTTGAACCACCCCCGCCGACCCCGCTTCACGGCAGGCTTCTTTCACCACCTCGGCAGCCAGCCCCAGCAGAGCCGCCACCGCTCCTGTCCCGGCAGGCACCGCTTCGGACATATACCGTCCGCGCTTCTGCACGATGGCCACGGCATCCCGGAATGTGAGGCCCCCGGCTGCGACCAGCGCCGTATACTCGCCCAGACTATGGCCTGCGACCGCCTCCGGTGTGATCGTCGCGGGGTGCAGCGCTCGCAACGCGGCGACACTCGAGACCAACAACGCCGGCTGCGTATGTTCCGTCAGATTGAGTGTTTCTGCAGGCCCGTTGAAACAGAGCGCGGCGATGTCGTAACCCAGAATTGCCGACGCCTCTTCGTAGATCTGTGCGAGGTGAGGGAAGGCATCGCAGAGCGCTTTACCCATCCCTACGGACTGCGATCCTTGCCCCGGAAATACGAAACCGACTCCTGAATTCATAAGGGGCTAGATATCTTCGAAATGCCTTTGAAAGTCAACGAGAAAAGTTCCCGAAGCCCACCAAAATCCGCAAGCGACTTCGCACGTCTCGCTACCATCTGATCAACGCCGAGGCCCAGGTGAGCCCGGCGCCGAACGCGCCCAGCATGACAAGAGAGCCTTCCGTGATCCGCCCCTGCCGTACCGCCTCGTCGAGCGCAATTGGTATCGACGCCGCCGACGTGTTGCCGTACCGGTCCAAGTTCAACATGACCTTTTCAAGCGGCAAGCCCAGGCGATCCACTACCGCCTTGAGAATCCGCACATTGGCCTGATGGGGAACATACAGGTCGAGATCAGCCACAGTGACATTGTTGGCTGCAAGGGTCTCGCGCGCGATCTCTTCCAGCGTGCGCACCGCCACCTTAAACGTTTCGTTGCCCTTCATTTTGATGCAGTTCAGCTTTTCCGCAAGGACTTTTTCGCACGGCGGCAACCGCGAGCCGCCCCCTGGGACGGCAATCAACTCCCAAAGTGCGCCGTCGGACCGCAAGTGGGTCGAGAGGATGCCATCTGGTCCCTCGCTGGCACTGACCACCGCCGCCCCCGCCCCGTCACCAAAGAGCACACAGGTGTTCCGGTCAGTCCAATCCGTAATCGCCGACATCACCTCGGATCCGACCACCAAGACGTGTCGCATGCCTGTTCTGACGTATGCGTCCGCCACCGAAAGCGCATACACGAACCCACAACAGGCCGCGGCAAGATCGCAGGCCGCAGCCTTGGCGGCGCCCAATTGGTGTTGGATCAGGCAGGCGGTGGCCGGCAGCGGATAATCACCCGTGCAGGTGGCGAGCAAAATCATGTCGAGATCCGCTGCGCTGATCCTTGCGGCGTCAAGCGCACGGCGGGCAGCTTTCACGGCGAGATCGGAACAGGCCTCTCCAGGACCGACCACATAGCGCGCCCGGATACCCGTGCGCTCGGTGATCCATTGATCCGAGGTCGCCACCATGTTTTCCAAGTCGGCATTGCTGAGAATCTTTGCCGGGACCGAGGAGCCGGTTCCTGTAATGCGGCTCCTCATACGGAAGGTTCCTCGGCGGGGCGGCTCTGAGAAAGGCTCTCCTCGATATCTCGCTGGATGAGGGCATCCACATGGCTCTCAGCCAGTCCCTTGGCTCTGCGAATGGCATTCTTGATCGCCTTGGCGGACGAGCGTCCGTGACAGATCATCGTGATCCCGTTGACACCGAGCAACGGCGCACCCCCAAACTCGGCATAATCGATCCGGCGCTTCAGCTTCACCAACGGAGCGGCGATCAAGGGATAGGCCAGGCGCCCCCAAAACGATCCCGAGATTTCCTTGAACAACAGCTTTTTGATGGTATCGGCCACGCCTTCCGAAATCTTCAGTGCCACGTTTCCGATGAAGCCGTCGCACACGACGACATCCGCGTTGCCGCTGTAGACATCACGGCCTTCGACGTTGCCGATGAAGTTCAGGGAACTGCTCCGCAGCAGTTTGAAGGCCTCTTTGGTGACCTCGTTGCCCTTGCTGTCCTCCTCCCCGATGCTGAGGAGGCCGACGCGCGGATTCGGCTTCTTGAACAGATGTTGGCCGTATTCATTCCCCATGATGGCGAATTGTAGAAGATGCTGAGCCGTGCAGTCCACGTTGGCACCCACGTCCAGCATGATCGCTTCTCCGGTCAGCGTTGGCAGGCTGGTGGCGATGGCGGGGCGTTCAACGCCCTTCGTCAATCCGAGGATGAAGAACGATGCCACCATGCTGGCTCCGGTATTGCCAGGACTGACGACGGCTTGCGCATCGCCGCTCTTCACCAACTCGGTGGCAATCCAGATGGACGAATCGCGCTTTTTTCGCGCAACAGTCGCCGGTGATTCGTGCATCTCCACGACTTGAGGAGCGTGCTTGATCGACAAGCGCCCGTCGGTACAGCCGAGACGGTGACTTTCATCCGAAAGAACCTTCTCGTCGCCGACGAGGATGACTTTAATATTGAGCTCTTGTGCCGCCTGAAGGGCACCCTCGATGCAGGGGGCTGGACCATGGTCTCCGCCCATGGCGTCGAGAGCAATGTTCATAGCAATGACATCCTCACAAGTGGGCTGGAGGTACGCGAATAACCCTGGCCCTTGCAGTCGTATGAGATGCGGCGAGAGCTTAGCGCAGTAGGGCAATTTTCACAACGCGCGCATACGGCAACGGCGCGCTGTACGCCCGACCGCTTCGAATGCGCTTCACTGGAATACCGAATCCTGGCCGGGCGGGCCGTTTAGACTTCTTCGACTTGAATAACGGCCTTGCCCTTATAGGTCCCGCAATTCAGACAGGTGTAATGGGGGAGTTTGAGTTCGTGACACTGCGGACAGACCGACATCCCCGGCGGGGTGACCCGCAGTTTCTGCGTGCGGCGCTTGTCGCGTCTGGCTCGTGAATGTTTATGTTTTGGATTGGGCATGATTCTTCCTCCAACAGCCGGTCCTCAGGGGCCGCGTGGCCTCCATCGGCTGACTCATCAAGTTTTTGAGGTTCGGATGACCCGAATCGCCGTTGAAGGCGCTTCCGCAGGACACTGACAGGGTCCTTCGTTCAAGTCCTTCCCACATCGCGCGCAGAGTCCGACGCAATTCTCCCGACAACGCGGCTGCATCGGCGACGCGAGAATTATATGTTCTCGAAGCATGGGGGCGAGCTCGATGTGGTCGCCTTGATAAAAATATCGGTCATCGCCTTCGTCTTCGGCTTCGACATCTGCTTCGGTTTTTGTTGCTCCCGGCCGTCCCTTGCGAGGCTCGCCCGGTTTCGATTGGCGTGCACCGACCTTCGACTCTTTGCCTTCGCGGGCAAAAGCGGCATGCACCGAAAACGCCACCGCATCGTCGTACTCCTTCAAGCACCGAACGCATTGGCGAACCACCGTACCTTCGAGGACACCGGTCACGGCAATCATGTCGTCGGCCTTCATCAAATCCAGACTGACCGAGACCGGACCGCGGAGAATCGCATCGGTTTCGGCAAGCTCAAGCTCCTCGGCCGTGACATCGCCAACCAATGAAAGCCCTGTTGCTGTAATGTCCGACACCAGCGGTGTGAGCACTCCCATCGTCATCCCTGTAAAGATAGCCATCCCCAACGTCTAGCGCTCTTCGGCGAAACTGATCAGGGCAATGTGCCGTGCCCGCTTCACTGCTGTCGTCAGCTCGCGCTGGTGGCCAAGGCAGTTGCCCGAAATGCGGCGCGGCACGATCCGACCGCGCTCGGTCAGAAAATTCCGCAAAAGCCCGACGTCCTTGAAATCAATGGAGCCCTTTTCAATGCAAAACCGGCATGGCCGGCGCCGTTGAAAAAACCGGCCTCCACCACCCCCATCACCCCGTCCACCACTCCCGGCACGTTCCCGTTCCATAATCTCCCTCACAGTTATTGCGGTTCTTCGTATTCGTAATGCGGATCCTCCTGCTGCATGGGAGTATCACTGCCGCCGGTATGGGCGCCACCGCCGTCACCGCGTTTCGGCAAAAAAGTGATGGACTGCGCGACAACTTCATGCTTGCTGCGTTTTTGGCCGTCCTCGGTCTCCCACCGTCGCTGCTGCAGCCGTCCGTCCACGATCACACCGTTTCCCTTGCTCAGATACTGCCCACAGTGCTCGGCCTGCTTGCCGAACACGACAATGTCCACGAAACACACTTCCTCTTTCAGATCATCACCTTGTTTGTACCGCCGGCTCACCGCCAATCCCAAGGAGGCGACCGGGGTTCCGCTCGGTGTGTACCTCAGTTCGGGATTGCGGGTGAGGTTTCCGATGAGGATGACTTTGTTAAACCCGGCCACCAGCGAACTCCTCGGACGGTGCCTCAACGCGACGCGGCACCAGTTCCTTTTCGAGGTGAACCGTGAGGAACTTGATGATGTTGTCTTCCAGGCGGTAGGCGTGCTCCAGCTCGCCGACCGTGTTGTTCGGCGCCTTGAAATAAAAGTACACGTACGTGCCTTTTCGCTCACGCCGCACTTCATAGGCCAGTTTCTTGCGGCCCCAATTTTCAGATTTAATGAACTGGGCGCCGGTTCTCTCAGCGACACCTTTCATCTTCTCGATGAGCGCATTTGTCTCCTCATCGGAGACGGACGGACGAATAATGAAGAGAGACTCGTAGAGCTCCATGCAGGGATCCTCCTGGACAAAGGCCCCGGAACGTGTCCGGAGCGAGGTGTAGGCGCAGCCGTCTAAGCGGTGCGAAGGGGAAGAACGTAACACAGCCCAAGCGGCTGATGCAAATAGGGTTTTTTCGGAATTGACTTCGCCTCGACCATTTGTAACCATTGGATACAACAAGACGCCTTGTGATAATGGAACGGCAGATCGCTTGTTTGTACATCCCCTCTTTCGAAATTGCGCTGGCGCGCGCTCAAAACGCGGCACTGCGAAACCGACCGGTGGCCGTGGCCCCTGTTCACACTTCGCGGGCATTGATTCGGGAAGTTTCTCCCGAGGCATCAGCAGAGGGCCTCCAGCCTGGCATGTCGGTCGAACTAGCGCGGATGATGTGTCCGGCACTACGAATCGTGCCTCCGGACTCGTCGCGTGTGGAGGCTGCACATCGCGAACTCGAACAGCGAGTATTCTCCTGTGCGCCGGCATGGGAATCCATTCGACCGGGCTCGTTGTTTCTCGACTTTACCGGCACGACACGGCTTTTCGGTCCGCCCATCAATACCGCCACCCGTATCGGACGGGAACTGACCCGTCACCAGGGATGGGAGAGCGTGATCGGATTGGCCGGCAGCAAGCTCGTCTCACAGTTGGCTGCCGCTACCATGAAACGGCCGCCACAAGTCCTTTGGATTCATCCCGGCTCGGAACCGCCGTTTCTGGCTCCCCTGCCGATCATGTTGCTTCCCGGTCTCTCCCGCAGTTCGACGTCACTGATCGTCCAGCGACTGGAGGATTTGAATCTTCGCACACTCGGTGCGATCGCCTCGGTCTCGCTGGCGCAATTGGAAACCGTCTTCGGCACGTCCGCCACGCTCCTGCAGAACTGGGCGTTGGGCATCGATCCTTCGCCGGTTCACCCGCCGGCTGCACAGCCGATGATTGAACGGACGCTCCCTCTCGATCCTGACGAAGTGGACGATCCTCTCCTGCTCGGACGGCTGTATGGACTGCTGGAGGCGCTCTGCGCCACGCTTCGACAGCAACAGCGGGTGTGTCGACGTCTGCGGCTTTTCCTCCGGCACAGCGACCACGTCGAGCGCATGGCGCATGAACGATTGCCGCATGGCACATGCTGGGAAACGGACCTTCAACCGGTGCTCACCCGTCTCTTCTACCGGTGTCTTCGCCGGCGGGTGCGGGTCACACGCCTGACGCTGCAGATCGATAGGCTGGAGTCGCCGGCCGAGCAACTGTCGCTCTATGACGAGGCGGCATCCGTGCCGTCCGCGTCGCATCGGCTGTCCGCCGCCCTGGATGCGATTCGAGCGAAATTCGGCGAGCATGCTTTGTGCTGGGGGAACACCCTGCGATGATGCCTGTGTTCATACACCTGCACGTCCATTCCGAGTATTCGGCCATGCGCGGCGTGTCGTCGCTGGAAGCGCTGTGCCACTCGGCCCGACGATGCGGATTTCCTGCCCTGGCCTTGACCGATACGAATGGATTGTACGGCGCCATCCGATTTGTGGAAGAGGCCAAACAGCAGGGTCTTCGCCCCTTGCTCGGCGCCGAGTTGACGACCGCTGATCACCGGGCACTCCTCTTGGTCAAAACACCGGACGGCTACGCCTCGCTGTGTCGCCTCTTATCGGAACGGCATGGAAACCCGTCGTTCGATTTTTTTCGAGCCGTGTCGCGTTTCCGGGACGGCCTGATTGTGGCGACCGACGATGAGTCGGCCCTCCTGATATGGGCGGCGGAATCCCGTGACGATCTCTATGTGGAATTGACGCCGGGGCCGGTGATGCATCACACGCTGTTGCTCAGCCGTCGCCTCGGTCTTCCCCCTGTCGCCACCAATCGCGTGTACTTTTCACGAGGGGAGGAATATTCAACGCATCGGTTGTTGCGCGCGATCGCGATGAATACGACGCTCTCACGGTTATCGGACGACATGTGCGGCACACCCGCACAATGGCTGATGTCTGGCGCCCGCATGGCCCGGCATTTCCCCCACGTTCCTCAAGCGTTGGAGAACACTGTCCGCATCGCCGAAACCTGCCATAGTGATTGGCGTTTCGGCGACACCATTTTCCCTGCCTTCCGCCGGATGAAGGATGAGGAGGCTTTTGCTCTCCTGAAAGAGAAAACCTATGAAGGCGCTCTCGGACGGTATGGCAGCCTATCGCGCGAAGTTCGTGAACGAATCGAAAAGGAGTTGTCCGTCATCCGGCAGAAACGTTTCGCCCATTACTTTCTCGTGGTGGAGGAAATCATCCGTCAGGCACCCCGGACGTGCGGTAGAGGGTCGGTGGCCGCTTCGATCGTGTCCTACTGCCTCCAGATCACGCATGTCGACCCGCTCAAACATCATTTGTTCTTCGAGCGGTTTCTCAATCCCGGCCGGAAAGACCCGCCCGACATCGACATCGATTTTCCGTGGGACGAGCGGGATCCGATTCTCGACTGGGTGTTCCGACAATACGGTGAACGCCAGGCGGCCATGGTGGCGAATCAAAACAGTCTCGGCTTCCGGGCCGCGATCCGGGAAACGGCCAAAGTCCATGGAATCCCCGCAGCCGAAATCACGGCGGTCGCCGCGCGTGTCATCCGGCAACAAGATCTTCTGCACTTTGTCGAAGTCCCGACCAACGAACAATGGGTGAATCGGCTCTGCCGGACGCTGAATCTTCACACGCCGTGGCCGGCCATCCTCGCAGACGCCCTTGGCGCGCAAAACCATTTTCGCCATCTTTCCATGCATTGCGGCGGGGTCGTGATCGTGCCCGACGACATCCGGCGGTATGTGCCGGTCGAGTTTACTGTGAAGGGGTTGCCGGTGATTCAGTGGGAAAAGGATCAAACGGAGGACGCGGGACTCGTCAAGATTGATCTGTTGGGGAACCGGTCGCTGGCCGTCATCCGTGACGCCATTGCCGCCGTAGCCCGTCACACGGGGCGCGTCATCGACTATGCGAGTTGGGATCCACTGGATGATAACGCCACGCAGGACCTCATCCGACGTGGCGACACCATCGGTTGTTTTTACATCGAATCTCCGGCCACCAGGCTCTTGCTCAGAAAGCTCTGGAGCGGCATGCCGTCCGACCGTCTCGCCTCGGCTGACGTCTTCGATTATCTGGTGGTGGTGTCGTCGCTGGTCCGGCCAGCCGCAATTACCTTTGTGAACGACTTCATCCGGCGCGCGCATGGACAATCGCATGTCCCGCTGCATCCGTTGCTCGAATCCATTTTGGAAGAGACCCATGGCATCATGGTCTATCAGGAAGACGTCACGAAGGTGGCCATGGCGCTCGCCGATTTTTCCCTCGAGGATGCGGATCAACTCCGAAAGGTCATCAGCAAGAAACATAAACACCGGCAGCTGCGGGACTACTATCATCAGTTTTGCCTCGGCGCCAAAAACAACGGCGCTTCCCCCGCCACCATCGACAAGATCTGGACGATGATCATGAGCTTCGCCGGCTACAGTTTTTGCAAGCCCCATTCAGCCAGCTACGCCCAGGTCTCATTCAAGTCTGCCTACCTCCGCGCGCACTATCCTGCAGAATTTATGGCAGCCGTCCTCAGCAATGAAGGCGGCTTTTATTCGACCTTCGCCTACCTTTCCGAAGCACGGCGCATGGGGCTGGCAATTCTCTCGCCGGACGTGAATGCCAGTGACTGGGCCTACTGTGGCGAAGGAGACTGCCTGCGGATCGGCTTGATGCTAGTGAAAACCATCCCGAAAGGGCTCGGCACCACGATCATGGCAGAGCGCAACGAGAGAGGCCCCTATCGCTCATTTCAGGATTTCTTGCGACGGGTGAAGCCCGAGGCCGGGCATGCCCGCGCGCTGGTTCGCGCCGGCTGCCTGGACTCTCTCTCAGGTGAGCTGACAAGACCGGCCTTGCTGTGGCGGCTGTATGCGGGAACCGGCGCGGGATCAGGTCCGCTCCCCGTCCCGGATGATTATCCGTCCTCTCAAAAGCAGGCTCATGAAATTGAGTCGTTTGGTTTTCTCGCCAGCCGCCATCCCTTAACGCTCTATCGCAAGTCGATCGAGCGGCTGCAGCCGGTACCTGCCTCGCAGATGCACCGGTATATCGGCAACCGTATCACCATGGTGGGATGGCTCATCACGGAGAAGCCGGTTGAAACCAAACGCGGCCTGGCGATGGAATTCATCACGCTCGAGGATCACACCGCCCTCTACGACGCCACACTCTTTCCCGATGTGTATCGTCGTTGCAGCCATCTCCTGTCTTCCAACCGGGTCTACGTCATACAGGGACTCGTCGAAGAATCCTTCGGCGTCGTCACGCTCACGGTGCTCGATCTTCGCTGGCTGGAGTCTGGAGCGGACGACTCTCCTCCCCTCCAACCGTGATATGATGACCCATGCGACGCCTTGCCCGGTCCGCCCGCACATTCCTCCCCGCTCAGCTGAGCATGGCTCAATTACGGGAATCCGCCGCCGGCTGTACCGGATGTGATCTCTACAAGTGCGTGACCAACGCCGTGAAGCACTTCAAATGGGAACCCCCGGGCAAGCGTCGCAAGCACAAGAAACCGTCGGCGACGGAGATCGCTGCCTGCCGGCCGTGGCTTGAAGCAGAGATAGCGGTGGTGAAACCACGCGTGATCATCTGTCTGGGAGCCACTGCCGCCCAAGCCGCCTTCGGCAAGGCGGTACGGCTCAACGAACTGAGAGGACGACCATGGAGCACCTCGATCGCCCCGATCGTCTTCGTCACCGTTCACCCCTCAGCCGTGCTTCGGCATCCTGACCCGGTGGAACGAGAGCGCGAATACCGGGGTTTCGTCGAAGACCTTCGAAGCATCCGGCTGCACTTACAGCTCAAGGCCGCGTAGGGCAGACCATGCCGCTCACACGACCTCGGACTCGAACGTGTCTCCTCATCATCGATATGATCAACGAATTCTCATTCGACGGCGCCGACCGGGTGATGCCGGCCGTCGAACAGGCGGCTCGGCACATCGCCGGTTTGAAACGGCGCATGAAGGAAGCGCGATTGCCCGTCCTGTACGTGAACGATAACTTTGGAAGATGGCAATCCGATTTTCGAATGCTGGTGGCCCGCTGTTTGGAGGAGGAGTGCCGCGGGAAGCAGATCGCGCGGATGCTTCTCCCTGAAGACGATGACTATTGTGTCTTGAAACCGAAGCACTCAGGCTTTTATGCCACGCCGCTTGAATTGCTGCTGCAGTATCTCGAGGTGGGTCGCGTGATTATTACCGGCATTGCTGGCGACAATTGCGTCTTGTTTACCGCCGCCGATGCCTATATGCGGGAGTTTCATGTGGCCATCCCTGCCGATTGCGTCGTGTCGCTCGATGCTGACCGTAACCGATCGGCGCTTGCACAGATGCGAATCACACTGAAGGCCGATACCGATCCTTCTACGCGTATCATCCATTCCCTCGCGGCGTAAGCCAGCGCCCGCTTATCGGCCGCTTTCAAACCAATAGATAATTTCAAAAAGGTGCAGATCGACCCCACGGCTCTCAGATCCGTAGATCGTCGCATCGGAGTAATGTTGAAAATGATAGCCGGCGCCGAACGGCCCGGCAAACCGGCTGGTCGCACCCCACGTCCACACAAACTGAAAGGGACCGCCGAAATTCTGATTGCCAAACTTGTAGTCAGTGAGTAAGGCCCCGCCGACCCCCATATCGATGGATATTAAGCCGTCCTTTCGACCAAAGATGACATCCAAAGGCACCAGCGTGAAGACTCCGTTCAGCTCGTCAGATCCACGGAGCACCCCTGCAGAGGTCAGCAGGCGGGTCTTGATGATCCAGCCGGTCCCGACGTTCCACTCCCAGGGAAGCCGCGCTGTTAGCGCAAGATCCACTTGATTGAAATCAGTCTGCTGTTCTTCTCCTATGACTGAACTGCCACTCAGGCCTCCCCTCACGGCCAGGGATTCGAGCCGCAACTGTGCAGACACATCGGATGAATTGATAAGGAGAAGCGCAGCCAACCAGACGGCGACGATCACACATTCGCGCACAAACATCAATCTGACGTACGTGGCCTCTGGTTCGAACTGATTCATACCTCGATCACACGTTGAAACGGAAGTATACGACGTCCGCTTCCTTGATGAGGTAATCCTTTCCTTCTAAGCGGAACAGCCCCTTTTCTTTCACCTTGGCTTCCGATCCACAGGCCAGCAGATCATCGTAATGATAGACTTCGGCCCGGATGAAGCCACGCTCCATATCCGAGTGGATCTTACCGGCCGCTTGAGGCGCCTTCGTCTCCTTCGGAATAGGCCAGGCACGCGATTCAGTTTCTCCGGCGGTGAAAAACGTAATGAGATCGAGCAGTGCGTATGCTTCCCGAGTCAGACGAACGAGGCCTGACTCGGTCAATCCCATTTCACGGAGAAAGTCCGCCCGCTCTTCGTCTGGTAACGTTGACAGCTCAGCTTCAAGCTGTCCGCAGATCGTGACCACACGGGCCGAGCGCTTTTCTGCAAAATCTCGGACGGTATTGACCATCATGGCATCGGCGCTCTGGTTTTCCGACACGTTGGCCACAAAGAGCACCGGCTTCGCGGCGAGCAGCTGGCACTCATTGAGGAGGAGCCGCTCCTCTGGCGTATAGCTCAAGTTGCCCAGCCACTGCCCTTTGTCGAGCAGTGCCATTAGCCTCGTGAGGAATTCGACTTCAAAGCCCGCTTTTTTATCTCCGGCACGAACCTTTTTCTCGGTTTTCTGTTTCCGGCGATCGAGTGTTTCAAGGTCCGCCAGCATCAGTTCGGTTTCAATGACGCTGATGTCTCTCAGGGGATTCACGCTGCCGCTCACGTGCACGACATCGCTTCCCTGAAAACAGCGCACCACATGCAACAAGGCATCGACTTCCCTGATGTGTCCCAGGAATTGATTGCCCAGTCCTTCGCCCTTGCTGGCGCCTTCAACCAGTCCGGCAATGTCGCGGACTTCCAGCGTGCTATACGTGGTTTTCTTGGACTTGAAGATGTCCGTCAATGTGCGCAGACGGGGATCCGGCACCAGTGCAATCCCAGTATTGGGATCGACGGTTGCAAACGGATAGTTGGCCGCCAGTGCGCCGGCGGCTGTCAGCGCGTTGAAGACCGTCGTCTTCCCGACATTGGGCAATCCGATCATGCCGCAGCAGAGTGCCATACGTTAAGGCTCAATGGTGAATTATTATGAATGGGGGATGCTAGGTGCTGTCGTACCAGGCTGCCTGTTCACAGATTCAGACTCCAGATCGCTTATTCCTCGGTGTCGTTGCCGCGTTCTCGGACATTGAATTGATTCATGGCAGGCTCCGTCCCACGGTGAATCAGCACCTCGAGGGCATCCACGGCGCGCTCGAGACAGGGTTCGATGACCTCCATCTCCTCCTTCGTGACAGTTTCCAAGACGTAGTCCGCGGAGTCCTGACCCGGCGCCGGACGCCCGATGCCGATTTTGACTCTGACGAATTGGGCGGTTCCCAGTGCGTCGATCACCGACTTAATGCTGTTGTGACCGCCATGCCCTCCTGCCTGCTTGATGCGCAGGCGGCCCGGCTCGAGATCCAGATCGTCATGCACGAGAATGAGATCATCCGTGGTGAGTTGGTACTCGCGGAGAAGACCCTTGAGCGGCGCGCCCGTCACATTCATGAAATCGAGCGTCCCGGCCAATTCGATCAGTTGGGAGCCGTGGCGAACGGACGATCGCTGAGCCGTGCCTCGCCTGACAAGACGACCCGCCCATCGTGCCGCCGCCCGTTCCACAACCCAGACGCCGGCGTTGTGACGGGTCTGGGCATAGGCCGCGCCCGGGTTGCCCAGTCCTACGATGAGGCGCAACGTTATTTCTTCTTCTCGGCTTCTTTCTTTTCGGCTTTCGGAGCAGCCGCGGCAGCGGCGCCTTCTTTCTTCTCTCCCGCTTTGGCTTCAGCACCGGCTGCCGGAGCAGCAGCTGCTGCACCGGGAGCAGCGGCGACTTCCGCCCCTTCTGCCGCTGCCTTGCCCTTGACCGCAACCTCCGGCTCTTTCGCCCCCTCAGGGCCGGCAGCTTGGCTCGTCAGTAGCGCCTCGAGCTTGGCATCGGACATCGGCACGGCCACGCTGACCACCATCTGATCCGGATCGTCGAGGTACCGAACGCCTTCGAGCTTCGCCATCTCCTTGAGGTGAATCCCCTGCCCGATGCTGAGCCCAGACGCATCCACTTCGATGCGGTCCGGCAGCGCGCCTGGCAAACATTCGACATGCAGTTCACGCGTATTGTAGTGAAGGATGCCGCCTTCCTTGACGCCGGCCGGAGTACCTCCGATCACATGAACCGGCACCTTGACACGAATCGGCTTGTCCATCGAGATTTCGAAGAGGTCGGCATGCAACACATTGCCTTCCACTGGATCCACCTGAAAGTCACGCAGCAGCGCGGTCCGCTTGGCCTTGGCTTTAGCTCCATTGATCGTCAGCGTAATCAAGGCCGTACTTCCCGCCTGGGACTTCAAGATCTTGGTCAATGGTTCCGGCTCGATCGTCAACAACACACATTCACCCTGGCCATACAGCACGCCGGGAACCTTTCCGCTCCGGCGAAGTTGACGCGCCGCGCCTTTTCCGGATTTCTCTCTCACCGTCACTGCCAAATCGAATTTCATGATACTCCTCCGTCCCCTTCGCTCTCTTGACGCTGTCTATGCAAACAGCGAACTGACCGATTCATCCGCATGGATGCGTCGGATCGCCTCACCGAGCAGCGGCGCCACTGACAATTGATGAATTTTCGGGCACAATCGCTGCTTGTCCTGTAATGGAATCGTATTCGTCGTGATGACTTGCGTCAGGCATGACTGCTGAAGACGCTCGAGTGCAGGCCCCGAGAGCACGGCGTGCGTGCAGGCGGTCCACACCTCCCGTGCGCCCTTGTCCGCACAGGCCTGAGCCCCTTGCACAATCGTTCCCGCCGTATCGACCATGTCGTCCAGTAGAAGTGCGCTCTTTCCCTTGATGTCTCCGATGATGTTCATGATCTGCGTCTGGTTCGGGCCTTCTCGTCGTTTGTCGATGATGGCCAGATTTGCCTGTAGCCGCTTGGCAAATGCACGGGCTCGTTCCACGCCCCCGGCGTCTGGCGACACGATCACGAGATCGCTGACCTTCTTCTTGGTGATGTAATCCAAGATCACCGGCAAGGCATAGAGGTGGTCCACAGGAACGTTGAAAAAGCCCTGGATTTGTCCGGCGTGCAGATCCATGGTCAGGACCCTGTCCGCACCCGCCGTCGTAATGAGATCCGCGATGAGCTTTGCCGTGATGGGCACACGCGGCTGATCCTTCCGATCCTGCCTGGCATATCCAAAATACGGTATGACGGCCGTGATGCGGTACGCCGAGGAACGTTTCAAGGCATCGATGATGATGAGCAACTCCATGAGAGAGTCGTTCACGGGACTGCAGGTGGATTGCACCACATAGACATCCGCACCGCGCACGTTTTCTTCAATCTTGACGCGGATTTCTCCATCGCTGAACGACGAGACCGTCGCCTCGCCGAGCTTCGCGCCGAGGTAGGCACAAATCTCATGAGCGAGGGCGAGGTTCGCATTGCCAGAGAAAATCATCAATTCTCTGCTCATCGATCCCCTCGATTAATTCCCCGTGCCTGGAACAGGAAGTGTTGCTCGTACGTGGTTCGTCTCGACGGCGGGCGTCGGTGGGCGTAGTCTCGAACCCGCCACCTTCATTTGCTGCGCGCTGTTGAGGAAGCCAACTAAGAGGCTGAACTGTAACGGAAATCGGGGAAGCTTGTCAACCGAGTGCGGCTTCCTGGGGAGAATCCTATGACATACTGAGCGGCCCGGAACATGTTGGAACGACAAAGAGATTGAGCTCTGCGTCCTGCGCCAGCTCGGCCCCTGCACGTCGCGCCGTGGATTCCTCTTCGAAGAGCCCAAAAACCGTCGCGCCGCTGCCGGACAGGAGGGCGAATTGAGCGCCTCGCTTCAGCAGAAAGCGTTTGATTTCTCCAAGCTGGGGATGTTTGGTAAATACGGGAATCTCAAAATCATTTTCGACACTGGCTGCCACCTGGCCCCATGTGAGCCGGTCGCGCCGGTCGAGTTCGCCATGATCGGCGGACAGCTGGCGCACTGCGGCTCTTGTGGCCGCCAATTCCTGGTACGCCCATTTCGTCTCGATCTCAAACGTAGGCTTGACCAGCACAATCCAGCGGCCCCCTTCGATGGTGACCGGTCTCACCGATTCGCCCCGGCCGCTGACGATCGCTGAGGGCGCAAACAGGAAGAACGCGACATCGCTGCCCAACGCCTGGCCGACTTCAGCCATCTTCTCCCTCGACCATCCGAGCTGCAACGACTGATTGAGACCCAAAATAGTTGCCGCCGCATCACTGCTTCCTCCGCCCAGTCCGGCTCCCATCGGGACCCGCTTATAAAGCTCGATGTCGACTCCGACCGACAGCTGCGCGCGATCGAGAACCGCTGACGCTGCCCTCCAGACAAGATTGGTATGATCGACGGACAGACCCCCCACATTGCAGGCCAGCCTGATCCCGCGCTGCGAGGAAGCACGCATCGTCACCGCGTCTTCGAGCGCGACCGTGTGCATGATCGACCAGAGGTTATGATAGCCGTCGGGGCGTCGATCCAAAATGCGAAGGATCAAATTGACTTTGGCAGGAGCATGAACGGTGACGGGAGTGTCTGGAAGAAGGGATGCTGACTGACCCTTAGTCACGGCCTCCTTTTATAGCATACTTCTCCAACCGATAGCGGAATGACCTCGTATTGAGTTTGAGCAAGCGGGCCGCTTTTTTCTTCACCCATTTCGAGCGTTCCAACGCTCTCATGAGGAGATCCTTCTCGATGCCGTTGATGAGGCCTTCCAGGTCGAGTCCGTCTTCGGGCAAATCTGTCGGGATCCCTTGCGACTGCTGAGGAGTGACCGCGTGATGCAACCACCCGCGGATGTCGGTGTCGGTGACCGTCGTGCCCGTTGAAAAGGCGACGACTCGTTCGATCAGATTCTCGAGTTCCCGCACATTGCCGCGCCATTCATGCCCCAAGAGAACGTGCATGGCTTCCGTCGTCAGGGTCGGGGCCCCCCTCCCGCTTTCTTGGGCAAATTTTTCCAGGAAATGCGCAACGAGCAACGGAATATCGCCCGCTCGAAGTCGAAGCGGGGGAAGGCGGATGGGAATCACATCCAGACGGTAGTACAGATCTTCTCTGAACGATCCGTCTGCGACGGCCTTTTCGAGATCGCGGTTGGTCGCCGCGACCACGCGCACATCGACCTTCATGTCTTGCGTGCCGCCGACCCGACGGAATTCGCGCTCCTGAATCACGCGCAGCAACTTGACCTGGATCGCCGGCGTCGTGTCGCCGATTTCGTCCAGGAAAATTGTTCCGCCGTTGGCGATCTCGAACAAGCCTGCCTTGTTCGCCACGGCTCCCGTGAAGGAACCCTTCATATGGCCGAACAGTTCGCTCTCAAGCAACGTCTCGGGAACGGCACTGCAATTGACGGCAACAAAGGGCATCGGGCTGCGCGCACTGTTGTAATGGATCGCTCGGGCAACCAGTTCTTTCCCCGTACCGCTTTCGCCGCAGATGAGGACGTTGCTTTTCGAATCAGCCACCTTGCGAACGACGTCGAAGACTTTTTGCATGGCTTCGCTTTGCCCGACAATCTGCGCGAACGACGACTGACTGGCCATTTCGCGCTTGAGCAGCATGTTCTCGGTCGACAAGCGGCGTTTCTCGAGGGCATTGCGGATGATGAGCTGAACCTCGTCCACCTGAAACGGCTTGGTGAGGTAATCGTAAGCGCCCTGCTTCATTGCTTCGACGGCCGAATCCGCCGTGCCGAAGGCGGTCACCACCAGCACCACCGTCTCGGGGGAGGACGATTTCACTGCCTTGAGGACATCCATTCCGTCAGCCTTGGGCATGCGAAGATCGGTAATGACGAGATCGTAAATCTCTCTATTGACCTGGCCGATGGCTTGCTCGCCATCGGAAGCTTCGGTCACCTCGTAGCCCGCTCGCTTGAGCATGATGCTCATGACTTCGCGCAGGCTCTTCTCGTCATCGACGACTAAGATCTTTTCCACGGTGTTCGTCCCTCATGCCATAACCGCACGCCATTGCCTCCGGAGCGGGGCAGGCACACCACAAAGCGGGTCCCCTGCTGGGGCGGGCTTTCCACCTTAATCCAGCCGCCATGGAGATCGACGATGCGATGGACTGCGGCGAGCCCCAGACCCGAGCCTTCTTTCTTTGTCGTGAAAAAAGGGAGAAAAATCTTGTCCAGATTTCCTGGCGCAATGCCTTCTCCTGTGTCCTGAAAGGCAATTTCAACGACATCGCCTTTGCGCCCCCCAGCATCAATGTGACGAGACCCAGTCGTGATGGTCAGCTTTCCGCCATCCGGCATAGCATCAAACGCATTCGTGGCGAGGTTCCAAAACACTTGCCGCATCTGGTTTTGGTCCACTTGGGCCGAGAGGGCCCCCCCGGCCAATGACGTTGCGATCGTGATCCGTTTTCTGTTCCGCGCTTCATGTTGTACTAGATCCAACGTCTCGGCAAGAATTTTGTCTATATTATGCTCGGCCAAGTCGAGCGCCGGCGGCCTCGCATACTGAAGAAATTCGGTGATGATGGCGTCGAGTCTCGTGGCTTCGCGGACGGCGATGTCCATGAGTCGTCGATCGGTGACGTCGGAAATCGCTTCCTTGCGCAGCATTTGCATCGCGCCGGCCAATGCCCCGAGGGGATTCCTGATTTCGTGTGCCATACCGGCCGACATCTCGCCAAGATTGGCGAGCCATTCTTTGCGACGCATTTCTTCCTCGAGATCCCGGATCTGCGTCAGATCCTTGAAGACTCCAACCAATCCGTGCGGTTCATCTTGTTCGTGTAAGGGCGAGACCGTCATGCCGAGCACAAGGCGGTCCCCATTGGCGTCCTTGCATTCCACTTCAAACCGCGTCATGGCGGGTACGGCCAGGGCTGGTCCCTCGTCTGACGACTCGTTCGGATGCCAATTGAAGATTTCACGCCAGGACCGTCCCAGCACTTGCCCGACCGCATAGCCCGTCACTTCCCGCGCCGCAGGGTTGAACGAGGTGACCGCGCCGGTGGCATCGGCCGTGAACACCCCGCTGCTGATGCTTCGGACGATGTTCTCGTGAAAGGCCTGGAGCCGGGTCAATCCCTGTTCCTTCTCGCGCAAGGATTGATCGGCCAGATGGAGCTGCTCCGCCAAGGTTCCGCTCAACAGGCCGACGACGAGCAGAGCCAAGGCATAGACCGCAAAGGTTTGCAGCATTGATGCGGCACTGATGTGGCCAATCTGGCCGGACCAGCTCGAAGCCAGTCCGTAGAGCTGCGCATTGGTGACGACGCCGAACACAATGATGCAGGTGCAGGCGGCAAAGAGCCCAACCCGGCGTTGCGGGATCAAGCTGGCGACGGCCACGGTGATGACATAGAGGACCGCGAACGGGCTCTCGACTCCCCCGGTACGCGCGACGAGGATCGTTTCCAACAGGAAATCGATGCCTACTTGTGTCCCAAAAAAGGTTGTGAGAGCGGACGGGGTTTTAACCGTCCGGAGGAGCAGGGCGGAAGGAATCGTGAGGGCGTAGGTCAGGACAATCAGTGCATAGAAAGTTTCTACACGGGTCCCGGCTGCTTCAAAGACAAGGGACACACCCAGCATCAGGGTGACGAACGCCACCCGCAGCCCCATCAACCAATGAAGCCTGGCGCGCAACGCGTCCATCAGTTGTCGCGGTTAAAAGATGCCTACCCAGTGGGGTGAGGCATTGAAGAAGCCTTGCGATGGGTGCTTCAGCTTAGTCAATCGCCGATGCCATTTTGAAAATGGGCAGATACATCGCGATGACAATGAACCCGATCACGATGCCCAAGAAGACCATCATCAGCGGTTCAAGCAGTGACGTCAGAGAGGCGACCGCCTGATCGACCTCATCCTCGTAAAAGTCGGCGATCTTTCCCAGCATGGCATCCAATGCTCCGGTGGATTCTCCGACGGCAATCATGTGGGTGACCATTTTGGGAAACACCTGGCTCGCGGTCAGTGGATCGGCGATGGTTTTGCCTCCGCTGATACTAATCCGCGCGTTCATCAGCGCTTCTTCGATGATCTTGTTGCCGGAGGTCTTCGCGCAAATCGACAAGCCGTCCAACAGCGGGACGCCGCTCGACAGCAGCGTTCCCAGCGTCCTCGTGAATTTTGCGACAGACGCCTTTCGAATGAGATCGCCGAATACGGGAGTCTTCAGCAGGAATTTGTCGATAGCGTACCTTCCTTTGGGCGTGGCGTAGTATTTCTTGACGGCCATGACGAGACCGACAATGAGGCCAAATCCGATATACCAGAACGATTGAAAGGCGTTGCTGATATCGATCACGAGCTGCGTGGGACCCGGCAACCCGACCTTTCCTCCCGAGAGTTCGTCGAACATCTTCGCGAAGATCGGAATCACCCAGATCATCAGGACGGTGATGACGATGCCCGCCACTCCGAGAATCGCCGACGGGTAGATCATCGCTGACTTGATCTGTCCCTTGAGCTTCATCGCTTTTTCAATGTGCTTGGCCAGACGGGTCAAAATGGTGTCAAGGAGACCGCCCACTTCGCCGGCGTGCACCATGTTCACGTAGAGATCGTCGAACACTTTTGGATGCTTCCGCAGCGCGTCTGAAAAGGTGGAACCGGCTTCCACTTGTCCTCTCACCTCGCCGACGGTCTCGCGAAGAACCTTATTTTCCGATTGCGTGGAGAGGATTTCGAGGCATTGGACGAGCGGTAGGCCGGCATTGATCATCGTGCCGAATTGCCTTGTAAAGACGACGAGGTCCTTGTCAGTCAATCCAGAGCCGAAGCTGAACTTCAGCCCCCCTCCGGTTTTTTCTTCGAGGCTCGTGACAACGACGCTCTGCTTTCGGAGTTGGTCGACCGCCTCGTCCTTACTTTTGGCGGTGAGTTCTCCTTTTTTCACCGACCCGGATCGTGTCCGCCCGACATACGCAAATGTCGCCATAGGTCACTCTTATCCTTCGAAGCTCCGACAACGGCTGGTTTTCTCGGCGAAATTACCTACATGGCGAGTCTACTGGCGACCTAAAAACCTGTCAAACAAATGCAGAATCTATGCGGGAGCTGACGACGAGGGCGAAGGATGAGCGTTTAAGACGGGGAGGACCCGGTTGACCGATATCCACGGTACAGATAATGACAGCCCGATGACACCGTAAAGGCCACCATTGCGACCAGCAGCGGGTTGAGTGAGGACAGATCCATCTGACGGGAGCTGAGAAAAATGACGAGCAGCACGTAGGCCAGTTGGAGGAAGGTCGCCCCCTTCCCGAAAAACGTTGGAGCAATGTCGATGTTCGACTCGGTAAACTGCGCCACGGCGGTTCCCAACAGCAACATGGCATCACGGCTCACCACGACGATCGTCACCCACGAAGGAATAAGATGGATGGTTGAGAGCGTAATGAATCCGGAGGTCAGGAGCAGCTTATCCGCTAAGGGGTCCAGAAAGGCGCCTAAGCGCGTTCGTTGATTGGCGGCCCGGGCGATCGTGCCATCGAGCGCATCGGTCACACCGGCCAGCAGTAACACACCCATCGCCGCATCGAACCGCTCATAAACCAACAACCCGACATAGACTGGAATCAGTAAAATTCGAAGGATGGTCAGGCTGTTGGGGATATTCATGCGGTCTTGAACACAGGCGGCAACCGCGACGAGCACGGAATAATAGGTGGGCACCGCAATGAAGTCAACGCCTTGCAGTCAGCTTCGGATGTGCCTATACTGCAGCCTCTTCGGAGGGATACGGAGGAGTCGATGAATGCTCTGGCTTCACTGTTCAAACGAGACGGACTGGTCGAGAAACATCAGTTGGAAGGCGTCGATCCAAGCGACCGCTACTTCAACCGGGCCGTTCTCGTCAACCGCACCCCGTCTGGCTACCAAGCCAGGGCCATGTACGAGGCTCTAACCGTGGAAGGCCAATCGCATCCTACGATCGCTGCCGCCGTCACGGAACTGGTGCAAAAACTCCAGGCCTTCGGCTTTATCCGGCTCAGGACACGGGCAAATTTCAAGGGCTCCAAATATCTCGCCGAAAAAGAAACCTGGATCGAATACCCTGATCGCGGGTGACTCTAGGCGCGGGTCAATACCCCATAGGCCAGATCGTGGATGAGGGGCCGGAAGGCCCGAATGGCGTCGTTGCTTCGGCTCGGGTGCACCCGGTTCGTCAGTAACACCACTTCCAATTTTCTCCGTGGATCAATCCAGAGAGACGTGCCGGTGAATCCGAGATGACCGAAGGACTCGGGCGAGAAATGAGTTCCGGAGGAAGAGGGTGCCGTCGGCGTATCCCAACCCAAGGCCCAGCTCGATGGCTGAGGATGCGATTGCTTTGTGGTGAATTCCCGAACAAGCTGCGGATCCAAGATGGATCGGTCTCCATGGTAACCCGCTAGCCATGCACCCGAGACGGCGAGTACAGATTCCGCAGTTCCAAATAGGCCGGCATGTCCCGCGACACCGCCCATCGCTGCGGCATTTTCGTCATGCACTTCCCCTTTCAGGATGCATTGTCTCCAATCATCCCATTCCGTGGGTGCGATGATCACATCCGGCCGACTGAGTCGAGATTGAGGGGATGCCGCCCGGGTGCGGGTGAAGAACAGCGTGTTCACCCCGAGGGGCCGGGCGACCGCCTCGTAAAAATACTCATCCAAGGAGAGGCCACTCGCTCTTTCGACGGCACAGCCCAACACAATAAACCCCAGGTCGCTGTACAGGCTCTGCGCACCCACCTGGGACACCAGTGATTCCTTGCCGATGAGGCGCAGTACCGACTGCCTCACAACGCTTGGTTCTGCCCGGCCCCAGGCACATCCTTCGGCATCCAGCCGTTCGTAGAGCGGACGCCAGCCAGCCAACCCTGAGCGATGACTCAACAAGTCGCGGACGGACGCGACCCCGATCGGCGCATGCTTCAGCTCGACGAGCACGTCCCCCACGGCGACATCGAGCTTGAGTTTTCCCGCTTGCACGAGCAGGAGGACTGACGTCACTGTCGCGAGGGGTTTGGTCAACGATGCAAGATCATAGACGGTTGATGGTTGGACCGGTTGAGCAGCAGATTCGGAAGAAAGGTACCCGGCAACCACGAGGATTCTGATCTCGCCGTCCAACCGTCCTGCCAACACTCCACCGGGAAAAACGCCGTCCCGCACAGCCTGATCCATGGCAGCTTGGATAATGCCAATGTCATTCATCTCGGAACAGCGCGGGGTGTCGAAGGGAGGCGTGTGGACGCCGCAGCCGGCGCGGACCACGGGGGTTCACAGAGACAAGCAGCGGGGGGCTGGTGTGCAGGAGGGAACGAGACAACCGGTGGGTAACGCCTGCTGGACATGCGGTTACAATGCCGGGCTCGACTCTCCCTCCAGCTTGTGCTCAGCGTGGGTCGCACCATCATGGAAAGCCTCTTGCTCCTCGACCTCGAGCATGCGCTCGTACGTGCGCAAGGTCGCCCGCAAGCGTTCCACCATCAACAGGCGTTGCTTCTGAAGGGCCGACAGATCCCGCTGGGTATTGGAGAGTTCGACCCGAGCCTGACGGATCATTTCACCCGCTTTCAACTCGGCTTCCTTGATGACCAGCTCGGACTCACGCTGGGCACTTCGCTTCACGTCCTCCGCGAGCGACTGAGCGGAGACGAGCGTATTCGAGAGCGTCGCCTCGGTGCGCTTCAATTCCGTCAATTGCTGCTCGAGAAACACGATCTTCTCACGCTGGACCGCGTTCTCGCGGTTCAACTCCTCGACAGTTTCGGCGATCTCCTCCAGAAAACGATTGACTTCCTCCTTGTCGTAGCCCCGGAAGGCCGTCCTGAAGACAGTCTGTTGGATGTCCAGCGGTGTGATTTTCATGGGGCCCCCCTTCGCGTCAATTCATCTGATGTGCAAAATCGCTCAACGTTTTGACGACCGCGATTTGTAGGAAACTGATGATCAGAATGGCGATGATCGGCGAAAGATCGATGCCCATTCTCCATCCGATCCACCGGCGAATCGGCGCAAGTACCGGCTCTGTGACACGCTCCAAAAACTGCACGATTGGATTCCACGGATCTGGATTGACCCAGGAAATCAAGGCCCTGGCAATGATGACCCACATGTAGAGCCACAACACGGTGTCCAGGACCGTGGCCAATCCCTGCAACACATTACTCATGACGAACATCAGCGCGCAAGCTCCTGAGACCGCTTGGTAGCTGCTTCCACAGCCGCCATCAGTGTAGCACGGAACCGGCCCTCTTCAAGGCGATGCAGGCCTGCGATCGTGGTTCCACCAGGCGATGCCACACGATCTTTCAGCTTCGCCGGATGGTCGCCCGATTCAAGGACCATCTTGGCCGCGCCCAACACGGTTTGAGCCGCCAGCAGTGCCGCCGTTTGACGGGGGAGTCCCATCTTGACGCCTCCGTCTGCCAGTGCTTCGATCGCTTGAAACACGTAGGCCGGACCGCTGCCGCTGAGGCCAGTGACGGCATCCATGAGCCGCTCCTCAATGGGAATCACCTGACCCACCGCTTGGAAGATGACGCGAGCGATCTCCTTGTCTTCCTCGGTAATGGCGCCGGTCCATGACAGCGCGGTGATGCCTTCCCTGACCAGCACGGGCATGTTCGGCATTGCACGAATGATGCGCTGCGCCTCCCCTGCCTGGTTCGTGATCGACTGAATGGTCGTCCCCGCCGCAATCGAGATGACAAGCACGCGATGCAGATCTCCACCGATTTCTGCGAGCACCTGCGCCATAGCCTGTGGCTTCACCGCAAGGACCACGACGTCGGCCCACGCGACCGCCTGACGATTATCCGATCCAACCCGAACTGCAAACTGGGTTTTCAATCGATCGCAACGGGCGGGCACCGGATCGGTGACCCAGAGCAACTCCGGGCTGCAAACCTGTCCTGCGAGCACCCCACCGATGATCGCTTCCGCCATCTGCCCACCCCCGACGAACGCGACCTTGTTCCTTAACGGATTACCCACGCCGCCCTCCGAATATCGCCGTGCCTAGGCGAATCAATGTGGCCCCCTCCTGGATGGCCACCACGTAATCGTTCGACATCCCCATGGAAAGCTCTTTCAGCGAGATGCCAAGAAGCCGCTGGCCTGCCAACTGCTCCGCCAGTTCGCGGAGGCGGCGAAAATATGGTCGCGAGTGCTCTGCCTCACGGACAGACGGAGGAACGGCCATGAGTCCTTCGATCGCCACATGATTCAGCGTTGCCAACTGGGGAAGTGCCTGCTCCACGTCGTCGGCCAGAAACCCTGCTTTGTTCTGTTCCACCCCGAGGTTGATCTCGAGCAAAATTTTCTGCCGCAGCCCGGCGGCTGCAGCCCGGCGGTCAATCTCAGTCGCCAATTCCACACTGTCGACGGAATGAATCAGTTCGAAAGCGCCCACCACGGCACGGACTTTCCGCCGTTGAAGTTGGCCTATGAAGTGCCAGGTAATGCGCTCTCCCTTCAGCGCCTCGATCTTGGGAAGGGCCTCTTGGAGGCGGTTTTCTCCGGCGATCTGCAGTCCTGCATTGATGGCTTCGCGGATGCGGTCGATCGACACCGCCTTGGTTGCCGCCACCAACCGCACAGCACCCTCGTCCCGGCCGGCCTCCACCATCACGCTTCGGATTCGATCGAGTACGCGTTCCAGACGATCCTTGATTGAATCCCCGGCTTGGACATCCATCTTCGCTTGAACGACCGCGCCATTGTGGATCGCGTATTCTACCGAAATCCCGGAAGGTACGGCTAGCTGCGAGACACCAACGAGATCCCATTGAGCATCGTTCCCTTGACACGTCCTTCGCGTCGATAGGAATAGAAGAGTGCGGGGTGACAAATCGTGCACACATTCACGACGGTGATCTGTTCCTGAGGGATGCCGATCTCTGACGTCTGTCGCCGCACGAGGGCCTTCAAATCCAATCGCGCCTTGCTGCCGCGGTCGTCGCGCACCAGCGCAGGCCAGTCCGGACGGCTATGGCGTAACGGGTCAAGCACCGCATGATCGACCTCGTAACAACAAGGGCCGGCCGACGGACCAATGCTGACTCGCAGATCGCTCGGCTGGACGGCGAACCTCGCAACCATCAACTCGATGGTCTTGGGCACGATGCCGGCTAATGCCCCGCGCCAGCCCGCATGGACGGACGCGACAGCCTTCCGGCGGCGGTCATAGAGGAGCACGGGGACACAATCGGCCGTTCGCACGGCTACCGTCACTCCGGGCTGATCCGTGATCAACGCATCCCAGCCGCCCTCGAAACGATCGGCTCTCGTGATCGGTCGATCAACGATCAGCGCATCGGTCCCATGCACCTGCTTCACCGACAAGGTCCAGGTACGATCACGCGCAACCGAGTCGAGCAGGGGCACACCGGTTTCATAGGCGACGGGGGTACGATGTCTTGTGCCGAAGAAATGCCTGACGCCGTCGTGCGCCGAGCCAAATGCAGGCACGGTAATGACCGGTGCTGACACTGCCATCCCCCTGGCCGAACGAATCAGTCAGTTTGCTTTCTCAAGAACGTCGGCACGTCCCATTCGTCATCAGTAGAGACCGCGAGACGTTCGATCGCGTCCCGCTGTTCACCCATCCGCCGCAAGTACGTCGGCCGATCGAGGTCTTTGTGCGGCCGGTCCGCGACCGCCGCTCCGAGAGCCAGCCCGGACTGAGTCATGCGGGCTGGGCGTGCTGCGGCCACGCCCACGGGCGTCGGTTGATCGTCCCGCTCGAACCCGGTGGCGATGACAGTGACGACCAGATCGTCACCCATGTCGGGATTGATGACCTGCCCGACGATGATGTTGGCTTCTGGATCCGCCGCCTGCTGGATGATGGAAGCCGCTTCTTCGATCTCGTGCAGGGACATGTTCGGACCGCCTGTGATGTTGAGCAGGACGCCGCGCGCACCTTCCACGCTGCCCTCTTCGAGCAAGGGGCTGCAAATTGCCTTCTGCGCCGCCTCGATTGCGCGATTGGTTCCGCGCGACACTCCCATGCCCATGACGGCACGCCCAGTGTGCGACATCACGGTGCGCACGTCCGCAAAGTCCACGTTGACATGTCCCGTGGTCGTGATCACATCTGCGATGCCTTGAATCGCTTGGCGCAAGACGTCATCGGCGACCTTGAAGGCCTCGAGCAACGGCGTGGCCTTGTCCACGATCCCGAGCAAGCGTTGATTGGGAATCACCAAGAGCGTATCGACGTGACGTCGGAGATCCCGGATCCCTTCGTCGGCATGGGTCATTCGGCGATGGCCCTCATACGAAAACGGCTTCGTAACCACTCCGACCGTGAGGATGCCCAATTCCCTGGCAATGCTGGCGACGATCGGCGCTGCGCCGGTTCCCGTCCCGCCTCCCATTCCTGCCGTGACGAAGACCATATCCGCTCCTTCGAGGCATTCGCGGATTTGATCCTTGCTCTCCAGCGCAGACTCCTTTCCGATTTCCGGTCTGGCTCCTGCTCCCAATCCCTTCGTCCGTTCCGGCCCGAGTTGGACCTTGTACGCCGCCCGCGAGCGATCCAGTGCTTGAAGGTCCGTGTTCGCCGCGATGAGCTCGACGCGGGCCAGGCCCGACGTGATCATCGTATTCACGGCATTGCATCCCGCGCCGCCCACACCAATCACTTTGATGCGGACGGGCGACAGACAATCTTCTTGGAATGAGAACATCAGGACACCTCCCTTGGCGCGAGGCGGGGCCGCGCGCCGGTTAAGTTAGAAGAACTCGAACATCCACGACTTCATTCGATCCAACATTCGGCCGATCGGTCTCCCGCTTCTGAGTCCGACTGCGGCGATCTCCTCTGTGTGACGCCGTGCATACAACAGCAATCCCACTCCCGTGGCATGCATGGGATTGCTCACGATGTCTCGGAGTCCGCCAATGCCGCTGGGCGCCCCACGACGGGCGGGAAGGTTGAGCACGTGCTCAGCCGCGTCCGGCATGCCTTCCAACAATGATGTACCTCCGGTGACGACCACTCCGGCCCCTAACATGCCTTCATACCCCGCGCGCGTGATCTCGCGCCGGACCAGTTCGAACATTTCTTCCACGCGCGGCTCGAGAATCTCGGCAATGTCGCGTCGAGAAAACGTTCGTGCCGGACGATCGCCAACGGAAGGCACTTCGACGGTCTCGTGGCCCTGCACCAGGTCTGTCCTCGTGACGCCGTGCTGGACTTTGATTTTTTCAGCTTCCGTTTGGGAGGTGAGCAGCCCGATGGCGAGATCTTTGGTTAAATTCTGGCCACCGATCGGCAGCACCGCCGAATGACGGATGCTTCCGTCCAGATAGATGGCCAAGTCCGTCGTGCCTCCTCCCAGATCCACCATCGCGACACCCAGATCGCGCTCTTCCTGGCTGAGGACCGCCTCGCTGGACGCCAAGGGCTGCAAGATAATGTCGACCACATCGAGACCGGCGCGGTTCACGCTCTTAATGATGTTCTGTGCCGATGTGACGGCGCCGGTAATCACGTGAACGTTCACTTCCAGGCGATTCCCCGACAGTCCCAATGGCTCCCTGACTCCCTCTTGTCCGTCAACCATGAACTCGCGCGGAAGGACGTGGAGGATGCGGCGTTCATGAGGGATGACGGCGAGTGTTCGAGCGCTTTCAATGGCTCGATGAATGTCGTCCCGGGTGACTTCGGATTTTTTGAGCGCTACGACCCCTTTGCAGTTTTCGGCTGAAATATGGCTGCCGGCGATCCCCGTGTAGACGGAATTGATTTGCACCGCTGCCATCAATTCCGCTTCCTCGACCGCCTTCTTGATCGATTCGACGGTGCTCTCGATGTCGACCACCACTCCTTTACGAAGGCCCCGAGAGGGGCTCGACCCGACACCGATGATGTTGAGCGTGCCCTCTTCGGTGACTTCCGATACGATGGCGCAGATCTTGGTGGTGCCGATGTCCAACCCGACGAGAATTTGCTCTCGTTTCGCCACAGCCTCACCCCCCCTCGCGGACAATGACGCGGTTGTCGTAGCGCAGATCTACGTCGTGCCCGTCGTGCTTTCGCCCATCAAACGCCGGCACTTTGAATGCTGCTCTCACTTTCATAAACCGATCCCACTGCTCCTTGAGCCCATCGCTTCCGAAGTGGAATCGGACGCCCCTTGCCGAAGCCACGAGATTGACGGGATGACTGACATCGACCTCAATGCGGCCATCCAGGGTTTCGGCCATCCATTTGGCCAACTCGATGGAGGACTGGACCCGCTGCTTCACGCGGAGATCGCTTTGTGCCAACCGTGTGCCCTCCACGCCGAGTAACAACGGCAACGTCGGCTGATCCTGCGTGCCAAGGCGTGCGAGCACGACGCCTTCATCGTCAGTCAATAGATATTCGGATCCATCCCGCACAATGGCCGCGGGCTTGCGCTCGACGATCGTCACTCGTAGCGCGTGCAGTGGAAGCCGTTCGACCGTGGCTTCTTTGATCCACGGATGGCTCCGCACGCGTTCGGCAAGATACGCGAGGCCCACTTGATGCTGGGCAAGCCCTTTCTTGAGCGCTAATCGCTCAAGGACTTCCTGTTTGGTCACTTGGCGTATCCCTTCGACGGAGACCTCCCTGATCTCAAGGCTCCGTTGCAGAACCGGGCCGACCTGGCGAACGAGCAGGAGCCCCGCCCAGCACACGGCACCTGCCGCGACCAGCCACCCGACAATATGCCCGACTCTTCGCAACCGAGCAGTGAGCGCCGAACGGCGGGCCTGCATCCTACGGTCTCGGGTCTGGACCGCGCGGGGTCCGCTCCACTGGTTGCTGCGATAGCTGATCGCCCTCGCGGGCCGCCTGCGAAACACGTTTTTCATGCCGCGTGCCCCGTCTGGCTCGTTCTCGCGATCGCGGATTCCAGGATCCGTTCGGTCAGCTCTTCGTAATCAATTCCGGCCTGCGCAGCTGCCATCGGCAGGAGGCTCGTCTCCGTCATTCCGGGGACGGTGTTGATCTCGAGTACATAGGGACGCCCGCGGGGAGTAATGCGAAAATCCACCCTGGCTGCGCCGGCACATCCCAAGACGTCATACGTTCGGAGGGCGAGATTTCGAATGTGCCTCGTGATCGCCAACGGAAGAGGCGCCGGACATACATACCGGGTCTTGCCTTTCTCGTATTTCGCCGAGAAGTCATAGAAGCCGTCCGGAGCCACGATTTCGACGGCAGGCAGAGCCAGCGGCACCTCGTCCTTGCGACCCAGCAGCGAGACCGTGACCTCATGACCGGGAATGTACGCCTCCACCATTGCGTCTCGATCATAGCGGTGCGCCAATGCCAAGGCCTCATCCCATTGCGCCGGTTTTTTTACGATCGTGACGCCGATGGTCGATCCTTCCGATGCCGGCTTCACGACCACGGGCCACCGCAATTTCGCCGACCGCAATGCCTGCGCACGCGAGAGCCGTTCACCACGCTTGATGACGAGACCCACCGGCACGGGAATTCCGTGAGCGGCGAGCACTGTCTTGGTCGTGACCTTGTGCATCCCAACCGCGCTCGCGTGAACGCCTGATCCGGTGTATGGAATCCCCACCGTCTCCAAGAAGCCCTGAATGGAGCCGTCTTCTCCTCCAGGCCCGTGTAATGCGAGAAAGGCCACAGCGATCTTTTGATCCTGCAGTTCCCGACTTAAGGTTGAGCCGACATCGATGGTGACGGCGTCATATCCGCGCCGGCAAAGTGCCCGATGCACAGCGGCACCAGTGCGCAGTGACACTTCGCGCTCGGACGATTGACCGCCCATCAGCACGCCGATTCGGCCCTGAGTCAGCAACGCTTTCCCTATCATTCCGCTATGCCTCACCGACAATTTTGAGTTCGAGGTCCAGCCGGACTCCGGTCTTCCGTTTGATCATGCGTCTGACTTTTTGGATCAGACCGATCACGTCGGCAGCACTGGCATGTCCGCGATTGACGATGAAATTCCCATGCTTGGTTGACACCTCTGCATCGCCGATGCGCATGCCCTTCAATCCCGCTGCTTCGAGCAGACGGCCGGCGGAGTCTCGAGGAGGATTTTTGAACACACAACCGGCGCTGGGCATCGCCAGCGGCTGCGTGTCCTTTCTATAATGGAGGTAGTCTTTCACGATTCTGGCAATCTCAGCCCGTATGCCCGGCCGTAATTGAAGCCAGACTCCTACGACAATGCCTTTCGGCAGATGGGCGCGCCGATAGTCAAACCGGATCGACGCAGCCGACAGATCCCGGACGTCACCTTTTGCGGTGACGATCCGCACCGCCTTTATCGAGTCCTTCATTTCACCCAGACGCGTCCCGGCATTCATGACGAGACACCCTCCGACCGTTCCCGGTATACCGGCCGCCCATTCCAATCCGGCCAATGACCGACGGATGGCGTATCCAATGAGCGTCGGCATACCGACACCACCTTCGGCATAGAGGACAGCGCCGGCTTCTTCTCGAATCGTACGCAACTTGGAGAGGCTCACCACGATGCCGCGGATGCCCCCGTCTCTGATGAGAAGATTGGTGCCGCCGATGACAAAGAGCGGAAGCTTAGTCGCACTCGCCTGCGCGAGCAGGCGGCATACATCGTCGATATCCGCTGGTTCCACGAGCACATCCGCCGGTCCACCGATCTTGAAGGAGGTGTACCCTCGCAGCAACGCGTCGAAGGTAACTCGCCCACGGAGACCCGCCACTGCCTTTTCCAAGTGCTTCCTGTCGATTCGGAGACCGGGATGCGCACCACTCGTTCCGCCTTTCCCAACCTTCATCGCCTCATGTGCCAGACTCAAGCTTCGCCAGTAATGCAGGTCCGGTCTTCCAAATGTCTCCCGCTCCCAACGTCAGGACAAGATCGCCGGGCTTCAACTGAGGAAACACCATTTCGACAAGCCGGTCCTTCTGTTCAACAAAAGTCACGGACGGATGGCCTGCGCCACGAATCGCTTCGGCCAATTTGGCGCCGGATACGCCGGGAATCGGCGGTTCGCTGGCCGCGTAAATCTCTGTGAGAAAGAGATGATCCGCCTGACGAAATGCGAGGGAAAATTCCTCGAGTAAATCCCTGGTTCTCGTGTAGCGGTGTGGTTGGAACAGCACGAGCAGCCGCCGATCAGGCCAACCTTGTTTCGCCGCTGCCAGGGTGGCCTTGATTTCCGTCGGGTGATGGCCGTAATCGTCCACGACCATGATGTCGTTCGTTTCCCCTCGCAGATGAAATCGCCGCTCGACGCCCGTGAAGGCCGCCAGCGCTTTGCGGATAAGATCCACCGGCACGTCCAGCTCGACCCCGATGGCAATTGCCGCCAGTGCATTCGAGACGTTATGAATGCCTGGAACGGAGAGCCGGAACGGACCAAGGTTTCGCGTGCGAAAAAACGCCCGAAACTCCGAGCCGCCTTGTTTGGCTACGATCTCTGTCGCGCGAAAATCCAGGGCGACTCCGTCGGTTTCGGACAGACCGTACGTGTAGTAGCGCTTGACGATCTTGGGGAACAGGGCCCGAAGCCGCTCGTCATCTGCGCAGAGAACGGCCAGTCCGTAGAACGGCACCTTGTTGATGAACTCCAGAAAGGTGTCGTAGATTCGTTCCATGCTGCCGTAGTGATCCAAATGTTCTCGGTCGAGATTCGTCACTGCCACGATGGTCGGAGACAGTCGCAAGAACGATCCATCGCTCTCGTCGGCTTCCGCCACCAGAAGCTCTCCCCGTCCCAGCCGGGCGTGGCTTCCCAAGGCATTCACCTTGCCGCCGATCACCATCGTCGGATCCAACCCGCCTTGCGCGAGAATATTGGCCACCATCGACGTCGTCGTGGTTTTTCCGTGTGCCCCCGCGATGGCGACGCCAAATTTCAGCCGCATGAGTTCGGCCAGCATTTCCGCGCGAGGGATCACCGGAATCTGTTTCGCTTTCGCCGCCAGTACCTCAGGGTTCTGAGGCGACACGGCCGAGGAAATGACCACGACCTGTGCTTCTCCGATATGCGTCGCCAGGTGACCGATAAAGATGCGCCCTCCCAGCTCTTCCAACCGGCGAGTTGTATCTGACGCCTGCAGATCAGAACCGCTGACCTTGTAACCGAGTGTCAGCAGCACTTCGGCGATGCCGCTCATACCGGCGCCGCCGATCCCCACCAGATGAATGTGTTGCGTCTTACGAAACATCGATGTGCGCCTCAAACCTCCAGCCGGCTGTGATTGTGTGACGCCGGTGCGCTGTCCTGCACCATTAGATTCCTGCCGCTCCAAGAGACTGGTTGACATCATGCTGGTCTCCTATGAGTGCATAGCATTCACGGACGATTGCCTCGGCCGCGTCCATTCGTCTCAATCTCAAACTCGCCTCACCCATCGCTCGCATCCTGTCAGGGTCGTCGAGCACTCCCATCAGTTCTTGCGCCAGTCTTGCGCCGCTCAATGCGGCCTGGGGGATGACGACAGCGGCACCGGCGTCTTCCATGACCTTGGCGTTTTTGGCCTGGTGGTCATAAATCGCCGTGGGCAACGGAACCAGTATGGCCGGCTTGCCGCAGACTGTGAGTTCGGCAACCGTCATCGCCCCAGCCCGTGCCACAACGACATCCGCGGCATTGATGGCCGCCGGCATGTCGTAGAGAAACGGGACCACGTTCACAGAGATGCCGGCCCGATCGTAGGTCTCCTTCACGCGGGTGTGATCCAATTCCCCAGTCTGGTGTGTCACAGTGATCGCGGGGCGCCGTTTCAGTAATTCCGGCAGCCCTTCGATGGCTGCGCTGTTGATCGCCTTGGCCCCCTGACTTCCTCCGAACACGAGCACGTGCTGCCGATCAGCCGGCTTGGCCACCGAAGAGGAAGCGGCTGGCGTCAGAAAATCTCGCCGGACGGGCGTGCCGACGACACGGACCTTGTCCGGGTTAAAGGAGCCTGCCGCCGAAGCAAACGCCAAGAAGACGCGCTGAACGAATGTACCAACCGCCGTATTCGCGAGCCCCGGATGAGCATTGGGTTCGAGGATCACCCGGGGGACGCCCTTGAACGCCGCTGCCATGACCATCATCGGACTGGTGTAGCCTCCGACACCGATCACGAGGTCCGCGCGCCACTGCCGCAAAATCCGTCCGCATTGCCAGAAACTGACGGGCATGGCGCACAAGCCCCTGAGCATATCGACGGGTCCTCTGCCCATAATTGGTTTCGCGCTAATCAAGGCCAACTCGAATCCCTCGTGTGCCAACACCTTTGACTCCAACCCGCGTGTCGTACCGACGAACAGGATCTTGGTCATCGGATTGCGTCGCAGAAATTCCCGCGCCAGTGCAATGGCCGGATACAGATGGCCCCCGGTTCCTCCCGCTGCAATGACGATCGTCATCAGTGATCCGACTCACCGCGTCCGCCTTTGGAGGCGCCCCCATGCCGGTCTCGTGAGATGCTGAGAAGCATGCCGACACCCACGAAACTTACGACCAACGAGGAGCCCCCATAGCTGACGAAGGGTAGCGTCAATCCCTTGGTCGGCAACAAACCGGTCACCACCGACGCGTTGACGAGAGCCTGGACACCGATGAGGAGCGTAATGCCGAGGCCCAGGTACTTTCCGAAGGGCACCCGTGCGCGCGATGCAATCTGAAAGCCCCGCCAGACAAACAGTGCAAAGAGCACGATTACAGAGGCTGTGCCGGCTAAGCCGAGCTCTTCTCCGACAAGCGCCAGAACAAAATCGGTGTGCGCTTCCGGCAGAAAGAACAACTTCTGTTTGCCTTCGCCCAAGCCGACGCCAAACGGGCCGCCGCTGCCGAACGCAAGAAATGATTGCGTGATCTGAAAGCCGGCATCCGTGGCGTCCTTCCACGGCGCGAGAAACGTCATGAGCCGCTGGCGACGGTAACTGGACCCTAAGACCAGGATCAGCACCGCCGGAATTGCGCAGAGGCTCAGTCCAAGCAGATGAGTGATCCGCGCACCACCCAAAAACAGCAGAGAGACGGTCACCAAGCCCATCACGACGACGGTGCCCAGATCCGGCTCGAGCAACACGAGCCCGCTGAGAACGCCCACGATGATCAACGCGGGCAAAAGGCCGCCGCGAAACAGCGTGACCTTGTCCGATTTCCTCGTCAGGTAGGCGGCGAGATAGATCACGGCGACGAGCTTGACCATCTCGGCCGGTTGGATCGAGATGGGTCCCCATCGCAACCATCGCCTGGCTCCCTTCGCCGCAACGCCTAGCGACGGGACCAAGACCATCACGAGCAGCACCGTCATTGCGATGAGAATCGGGATTGAAAGTTTCTTCCACAACTGATAGTCGATTCGCGAGGTGAGATGCATCAGCAAGACACCAAATCCCAGCCAGGCGATCTGTCGCTTCAGGAAAAACTCCGGATCCTGGAATCGATTGCCGGCCACAATGGCGCTGGCACTGAAAACCATCACCAACCCCATGAGGGCCAATGTCAGCGTCACGAACAGCAGCATGTGGTCCATCGCCACTCTGGAAGGGCTCGATCGTTGCCTGCTCGTTGGCCAAGGCAACGACAGAGTTCCTGCAGATCGTGAGCCCATTGCTCAGAACCACCCTCCTGGGCAGCGATGCTATTCCGGCAGCGCCTGCACCGCCAATTTGAATTGCCGTCCCCGGTCTTGATAGTCGCGAAACATGTCGAAACTCGCGCAGGCCGGCGACATCAATACGACATCGCCGGCCGCTGCCTCGCGAGCTGCCCACTCCACTGCGTCCCGCAAGGACTTCGCTTCGCTTATCGTCGTCGCACCCGCCCAGGCCGACTTCAAGAGCGGCGCTGCTTCGCCGATCAAGATGGCATGCTTCACGCGACGTCGGACCGTTTCGGTCAGGCGGGAAAAATCTCCGCCTTTGTCTCGCCCACCGGCAATGAGCCAAATCGGACGATCGATTCCTTCCAAGGCTTTTAACGTCGCGTCTACGTTCGTCCCCTTCGAATCGTTCACGAAACGGACACCCCGCCGTTCTCTGACCAGTTCCAAGGCATGTTCGAGTCCTGGGAACGAGGTGACGACGCGGCGGATCATGTCTGGAGGGCATCCCCAGAGCGCCGCATAGGTCGCTGCACTCATGACGTTCTCGACGTTATGAGGACCGAGAATCTTGAGATCGCTCTTGCGACAGATTTCCTGACGCCGGCCGGTGACGGTCGTGACGATCTGATCGCCGTCGAGATACGTTCCACCATCGAAGCCGCGACCCACCTCCTGCCGCCTCGAAAAGCCAAGCCGCTTGGCTCGCACCGTGTTGGACAGCGCGGCCACGCGAGGATCATCGAGATTGAAGAGTGCAAAGTCGTCTCCGGTCTGATTCTCAAAAATCCTGCGTTTTGCCGCCAAGTATTCGTCGATCGAGTCGTACCGGTCTTGATGATCCACGGTCACATTAAGAATCGCCGCCACCCAGGGATGGAAACGCTCGATCGTTTCCAACTGGAAACTGGAGACCTCGACCGCCAGGTAATCGTAGGGCTCCGGGTTTCCCTGTTTTTTCGCTTGCAATGCCGTCCAAGCGGCTTCGCTGAGCGCCGTCCCCAGATTGCCGCCGACGAATGCGCGTTTACCCTGCTCCGCCAGCATTTTCCCAATCAACGTCACGGTGGTGCTTTTGCCGTTTGTGCCCGTCACCGCGAGAATGGGAGCGGAGAGAAACCGAGATGCCAATTCGAGTTCACTGATCACTTTGATCCCGCGTCGACGTACACGCTCCAGCGCTGCCAGACGATAGGGAACACCCGGACTGATGACTACGAGATCGGCGTGATCCAGTGAGCGCTCATACTCCACACCTACGGAGACCTGAACCTGAGTGCGGTCGACACTCTTCAGAACCGCCGCCAGTTCATCCTCGCCTTTGCGGTCGGCCACCGTCACCCGAGCACCAGCCTCGCTCAACAATTGACAGGCCGCTATCCCGCTTCGTGCCAATCCGAGCACCGTCACTTGGGCTCCGGCCAACTCCACCTCTTCGACCTCCACCATCGCCATCAGCGCAACTTCAACGTGCTGAGACTCAAGAGGGCCAACAGGATCGCTATAATCCAAAGCCGCACGACGACCTTGGGCTCTTCCCAGCCCTTCATCTCAAAATGATGATGGATGGGTGCCATCAGAAAAATCCGTTTCCCGCGCGACTTGAACGAGGCCACCTGAAAGATGACTGAGACCGCTTCGATGACGAACACTCCGCCGACCATCAGAAGCAGTAGTTCGTGCTTACTGATCACGGCTACCGTGCCGAGCGCTGCGCCGAGTGGCAGTGAACCGACGTCGCCCATGAATACCGATGCGGGGTAGGTGTTGAACCACAGAAAACCCAGACTCGAGCCCAGAATCGCGGCCGTGAACACAGCAATCTCTCCGGCGCCTTCGATGTGAGGGATGAGCAAGTAATCCGACATGATGCGGTGGCCAGCAACATAGGCCACAATCGTGTAGGCAAGCGCGGCAATCATGATGGGTCCGATCGCCAGCCCGTCGAGGCCATCGGTCAAATTGACCGCATTGGAACTCCCGACGATGACCAGGACCACGAAGACCACATAGAACCATCCGAGATCCGGCGTGAAATTCTTGAAGAACGGCACGTTCAGCTTGGTCGAATAGCTGGGAAGGAAATAGAGTGCGAGAGCGATCAACAGAGAGACACCGATTTGTGCAGCGAACTTTTGCGTCGGAGACAATCCCTTGGACCGGGACTTAATAAACTTCAGGTAGTCGTCCGCAAATCCAATTGCGCCGAAGCCCAGGGTGGCGATCAGAACCAGCCAGACGTACGGTTTTGTGATATCCGCCCACAACAGCGTCGAAAGCAGGACAGCAAAAATAATGAGCAGTCCTCCCATCGTGGGCGTCCCGCTCTTTGCGAGGTGATGCTTGGGTCCGTCGTCACGGATTTGCTGGCCAAGCTTGATCTCCTGCAACTTCCGAATGAGCCATGGAGTCAGCACAAACGCGATGAGGAAGGCCGTCACGGCCGCATAGATAATGCGAAAACTTAAATACCGGAAGACGTTGAGAAATCCGTATTCGGTATGGAGCGGATACAACCAGTTGTACAGCATGCTCGACTTACGCCTTACATCCGCACCGACGTTATGATGCCTGCTTCGTAACGGCCTTCATGCCCGTCAAACCTTGCACAATCTGTTCCATACGCATGCCGCGCGACGCCTTCACGAGAACCACATCTCCTCGGTGAACAGACTTTTTGAGAAGATCGGCCGCCGAAGCCGCATCCACCACTTCCACGATGGCCGACTGCGACATTCCCTCCTGCCTCGCACCAGCGGCAATCTCCCGTCCTAACTGTCCACACACGATCAGTCGAGAGAGCTGGAGTCTCGCAGCAAACCGTCCAACGTCGCGATGCATTTGTTGAGCCTCACGCCCGAGCTCCAACATGTCTCCCAAGACCGCGACCCGTTCACGAGCCGGAGTCCACTCGCCGAGCAGTTGGAGGGCGGCCTTCATAGAGGCCGGGTTGGCGTTGTAACAGTCGTTGATGATCTGCACGCCATGATGAGTCACCACTTGTGATCGCATGGCGGCGGGGCGGAACTTGGCGAGGCCCTGCGCGATCATCACACCTGGCAGATTCAAGGAGAATCCCACGGCTGCTGCGGCCAGTGCATTGATCACATTGTGCGTGCCGGGCACTTTGATGACGACGGACGTGGGGCGACTCTTGCCGGGAAGCAACAGCCCGAACGTGGTGCCTTTTCGGGCATCGGAGGTGACGTGAATTGCACGGACGTGCGCCCGCTCGAACAATCCAAACGAGACGACACGGCAGCGGGCCCGGGCAGCCAAATAGTCGAAATAGGGATCGTCCGCATTCAAGACGGCCGTGCCGTCCGGCGGCAGCATGTCCAGCAGTTCAGCCTTCGCCTGTGCGGATCCTTCCATGCCGCCGAAGAATTCCAAATGATCCGGCCCGATGTTGGTAATGAGACCGATAGTGGGACGGACAATTTCGCAAAGGCGCGTCGTCTGCCCGCGATGATCCACGCCCATTTCAATCACAGCCGCTTGATGTCTGCTTGTGAGCCGAAACAAGGTGTGGGGCACCCCGATACGGTTGTTGTAGTTGCCTTCGGTTTTCAATGTCCGCCAACGTTGAGCCAGAACGCTACCGACCATATCCTTTGTCGTCGTCTTGCCGTTGCTCCCCGTGACGGCGACAACCGGAATTGAGAATCGACTTCGATGATGCGTCGCAAGCTGCTGATAGGCGAAGAGCGGATCTTGTACGCCGAACAAAAACGGCTCATGGCGGCTCCCTATGGGGTGTGCGCCCTTTCCTTCCCATCGATACCCATCATCCACGATGGCACCGGCCGCCCCCTTGGACAGCACGGCCGAAACGAACTGATGGCCATCGAACCGTTCGCCTCGCAACGCCACGAACAGATCGCCACGACGAACGGACCGAGAATCCGTGCTGATGCCGCGAATCCGCCGCTTCGCGGTTGGCAAGGAATCGCCCGCCAGCACCTTGACGCTGATGACTTCACGCAGCTCAGCTACCGTAAACAGCCCCATCTCCTCGTCGCCTCGCTCGGATTTCCCACCCGGATGCACGGTCACGTGCAATTCCTCAGCTGCTGAATCGCCTCACGCGCGACTTCACGATCATCGAAATGCACCTTTTTCGTCCCGAGGATTTGGTAGTCCTCATGTCCTTTCCCAGCGATGAGGACGATGTCACCTGCCCGGGCCACACGCACCGCCGACATAATGGCTTCCCGGCGGTCGGCGATGAGATGGTATTCGACGTGAGACCGGGCTTGGAGCGCCTCGCGGACGCCGGCTTCGACTTCATGGAGAATAGCGAGCGGATCTTCCGTTCGCGGGTTATCGGATGTCAGGACGACTACATCACTGTACTCGACGGCGGCCCGGCCCATCTTCGGGCGCTTGCCTCGGTCGCGATCGCCGCCGCAGCCGAAGACCGTGATAATCCGGTGTGTCTTCAACGCTTGGGCAGCGGTCAGCAAGCGCACGAGTGCGTCTTCGGTATGGGCATAATCCACCACAACCGTAAAATCTTGCCCGGCCGATACCCGCTCAAAGCGGCCCGGCACGTTGGTTAAGGCCGCCACCGCTTTTCGAACCTGATCGCAGGTCGCTCCGGCGTGGAGCGCCACGCCAATTGCCCCGAGCAGGTTGTAGACGTTGTGTTCGCCGACAAGTCGACTCTCGACGGTAAAGTCACCGGCTGGCGTCACAGCAGTGAAGGTGGTGCCGTTCATTGAAAGCCGCACGTGTGCTGCCTGGAGATCAGCCCGGCCTTTTACTGCGAAACCCCACACCGGCACACGACAGGCCGCACGCACCTGCGCGCCTCGAGGATCATCCATATTGATGATGGCGCGTTGACCGGTTTTTCTTCCCTGTCCCAGCGCCGTAAACAACCGTAACTTCGCATTGAAGTACTCTTCCATCGTCCGATGAAAGTCGAGGTGATCCTGCGTCAGATTGGTGAAGACCGCGGCGTCATATTCACATCCGGCCGTCCGGTCCATGGCCAACGCATGCGAGGAGACTTCCATGACGACACTGTCCACGTGTGCGTGACACATCTTCGCCAACAGTCCTTGCAGTTCGAGCGCACCGGGCGTTGTGTGAGAAGCTGGAATGGTTTCGGCACCAATCTGATAAGCGACTGTTCCGATGAGCCCGACCTGACGGCCGATGCCTTCCAGCAGCGCCTTGCAGAGATAGGTGGTCGTCGTTTTCCCATTGGTTCCAGTCACCCCAATCATCGTCAATCGCGCCGATGGATCACCGTAGAATCGTCCGCCGATGAGTCCAAGCGCTTTGCGCGAATCCACGACCTTCACAAACGGAAGCGATTTGTACTCAACAGATTCCTGCCCGACGATCGCGGCCGCTCCCGCGTCAATGGCCTGACCCACGTAGCGGTGACCGTCAACGCGCTCACCCTTGACGGCGATGAAGAGACTGCCCGATGCGACTGCGCGCGAATCATCGGTCACTGAGGTCACCATCCGGTCCAGCGTCCCATGCCGTTCGACAATCGCGACTTGGCCGTTGAGTGCTGCCAGCAACTGCGTGACCGACATCGATCGAGCTTCCATCGTAGATTCGACTACCGCGCCGCCATGGCGATCTTCACTTGATCATCCCGAGGCACACCCAAATATGTCAGCACCTGCTCACCAACCCGCCGGAACACAGGTGCCGCCACGACGCCACCCCAGGCCTCGCCCTGTGGTTCATCAATGACCACGATGATCGTGAGACGCGGCGCATCTGCCGGCACGAAGCCGACGAAGGAACCGATGGACAATGCCGAGGAATAGGTTCCGGTGCGTGGATCGACTTTTTGGGCCGTGCCGGTCTTCCCCGCAACGCGAAACCCTGGGATGGCCGCTTTCGTTCCCGTTCCGCTTGAGACCACACCTTCCATGATGGTGGTGAGCGTGTGCGCCGTGGCTGGAGACACCACGCGGCGCTTGACCTGCGGAAGAATCTCCTTCATTCGCTGGCCCTTCTGATCCCTCACCTCGGCGACGACATAGGGCTTCATGAGCACACCGTCATTGGCAATGGCCGAAACCGCCGTGATCATCTGCAACGGCGTAACCCCCACCTCCTGGCCCATCGAAATCGAGGCCAGAGAGCGCCGGCCCCACTCACGCGGAGCTTTGAGTAATCCTGAGACTTCTCCCGGAAGGTCGATGTCCGTCCGTTGGCCAAACCCGAAAGCCTGAAGATACCGGTAGAGCCGTTGATCGCCGACCAACATGCCGGTCTTGGCTGCACCGATATTGCTCGATTTTTGAATCATCTGTGCAAACGTCATCCATCCGAGCTTTTCATGGTCATGAATGGTCGTGTTCGCAATCGTCATCCGGCCGTTTTCTCCGAACAGCATGGAGCCCGGCATCATCACCCGTTCTTCCAGCGCGGCGGCCGCCACCACCACCTTCATGGTTGAACCAGGCTCGTACGTATCAGTCAGAGCCCTATTCCGCCAGCGATCTGCCGTCAACGAGGCAACGGCATTCGGGTCGAACCGGGGGCTCACCGCCATGGCCAGGACGGCACCGGTCCTGGGCTCCATCACGATGATCGTCCCAGATTTCGCGCGGGCATGGTCAACGGCTTCTTCAAGTTCCTTTTCGGCGATGTATTGGATCACCTCGTCGATGGTCAGAGTGAGCGCCTGCCCTGTCGCGGGTACCTGTTCACGGAGGTCTTTAGGGAATACCGTCCGACCGAGCGCGTCGCGCTGAAGAATGGTCAGTCGTTTTTCTCCGTGCAGCTGGGATTCATACCGACGCTCTAATCCCTCGAGCCCCACCCCGTCCATGCCGACAAATCCTAGGACATGGGCGAGCAGGGGGCCTTTCGGATAGAACCTTCGCCCTTCCATAACCATGCCGATGCCGTCAATCGACAATTGCTCGAGTCGACGCCCCTGCTCCGGCTCAACCTTCCGCGCCAGCCAGACGAAATGCCTGTCCTGACGCAGCTTCTTTTCAATTTCTTCGCGGCGGATGTGCAACACGGGGGAAAGGGATCTGGCGGCATTCGCAGGACTATCGAGGGAAGTTGGGACGCCGAAGATCGAGGGCACTTCGACATTCATCGCAAATACCTTCCCGTGACGGTCGGTGACGGTCCCTCTGGCGCCTTCCATCGTCACACTCTTTTGATGCTGCCGATCCGCTCGAGCCGTGAGCTCGGCCGCTTGCAATACCTGGAGGCTGACCAGCCGGAACAAGATGACGCCAAAGCCGGCGAGAAGAAGATGCAGCAGAATGTATCGCCGGCCCCGCGAAGGACCCATGACTATTTCGCACCTCCTACAGGAAACATCGTGCGAGCGATCCGCAACTGCTCTGCGGGCGGTGTCGCCAAGAGCGGTCTGTCGGGCTGTGGATGGACGATGAAGACTTGTCCTTGCTGCGGCGGCATCAGCCCCAATTTGTCGGTCGCCACCCTGGCAATTCGTTCAGGAGCCGTTAGCGCGGAGAACTTGACTTGCAGTTGATCACGTTCCCGTTCGAGGAGCGTCTTTTGTGTTTTCAAGCGCTCGATCGAATACCCCAGGCGCACCACATCGACCCTCTCCCAAACGAAGACAAACACGAGGCACATACCCGTCACGATGGCGACCGCTTTCATGCGCGTCCCTCCCTCATGATTCGTTGGATGACTCTCAGCTTGGCGCTTCGAGATCTCGGGTTGCGATGCCTTTCATCATCGGATGGCACCTGGGGTCGCTTCGTGAGAATTTCCAGCTCACCGACACTCTGACTCGAAAGCCCTTTGAACGTCTGCTTCACGATCCGATCCTCGAGGGAATGGAAGGAGATCACACACAGTCGCCCTTGCGGTGCCAATGCATCAGCCGCATCACGGAGCGACGTCTCCAAATGATCCAATTCCTTATTGACGGCGATACGGAGCGCCTGAAATGTCCTCGTCGCGCAATGAATGCGGCCCCGTCGATAATGACCGGGCACCGCCGACTCAATCACCGATGCCAGCTGGTGAGTGCTGGTCAAGGCCTGGCGGCGGCGAGCGCTCACGATGGCCCGGGCAATGCGACGGGAATAGCGTTCTTCCCCCAAGCGGTAAATCATGTCGGCTAAATCGGCTTCGTCGAGCTCATTTACGATATCAGCCGCCGTCCGGCCACTGCTTTGGTCCATTCGCATGTCGAGCGGTCCTTCCGACCGAAAACTGAAGCCGCGGGTTGGTTCGTCGAACTGAGGCGACGACACGCCAAGGTCGAACAATACGCCGTGCACTTGGGGAATGCCCCGTTCCACCAAAATGTGCTTCAATTCCATGAAATGCGCCTTGACCAGAATTGCTCGGTCTCCGAAGCTCTGTAGTTCCCGCCGGCCGGCATTGATTGCTTGGATATCTCGGTCGATACCAAGAACAATCCCGTGGGGTTGGCTGACTCGAAGAATTTCCTTGGCATGCCCACAATATCCCACTGTGCAATCCACATAGAGACCGCCGGAGTGTGGCTGCAGCCAGGACAGGACTTCCGAAGGCATAACGGGCAAGTGGGCATGACTATTACTGTTCTTATCGAACCCAATTTCACCCACAATCTCCCACGCCACGGCGGAGTATACTCCTCGGCGTCACATTGTCAATAAAAAATTCGAGGACTTACAGGTTTTTTCGAGCTGTCGAAAATGCCGCATTTTGGGCGGCAAAAATGAGCTGGCGATGAGAGATTCTTGGCCCCGATGGACGGCGGAAGGAGCCTTTGAAGGTCAGGGATACAGCTTGTATAGCATCCGCGGAAATGGAATCGTTTCCCGGACATGCTCTAATCCGCAAATCCAGGCGACGGCACGTTCAATGCCCATCCCAAATCCGGCATGTGGAACCGATCCAAACTGACGAAGATCCAGATACCACTTAAAAGCATCTTCTGGAAGGTGGTGTTCCTGTAAACGCCCCCGTAACAACTCCACATCGTGAATGCGTTGCCCTCCACCGATGATCTCTCCGTACCCTTCAGGTGCCAATACGTCCATGCACAGTGCGAGATCCGGGCGTGCCTCGTCCGGCTGCATGTAAAACGCCTTGAGCGCAGTCGGATACCGATGGATGATGACTGGCCGATCGAATTGTTGCGAGATAATGGTTTCTTCATCGCCTCCGAAGTCATCGCCAAGCTGCGTGGGATTATTCTTTTGCTGCAAGAGTCGGATCGCTTCTTCATAGGTCAGCCGAGGAAACGGCGGCTTCACAGCTTCCAGCTTTGCAATATTGCGCTCGAGCACAGCGAGTTCTTGTTTTCTCGTTTCGAGGACTCGCTGTATGATGTACGTCAAAAATTGCTCCGCGAGCTCCATCATGTCCGCCAGCTGTGCGAACGCGACTTCCGGCTCGACCATCCAGAATTCCATTAAATGGCGGCGTGTCTTCGATTTTTCAGCACGAAATGTCGGACCAAAACAATACACTTTGCCGAATGCAGCGGCGGTGGCCTCACTATAGAGCTGGCCGCTTTGCGTCAGATATGCGGTTTCGTCAAAGTATTGCGTCTGAAAGAGCGTCGTAGTGCCTTCACAGGCGTTCGGCGTGAAGATCGGCGCGTCGACGAGAATGAATCCCCTCTCGTCAAAGAAGTTTCGTGAGGCCCGAATAATCTCGTGCCGAATGCGCAGGATGGCGTGCTGCCGGTGCGAGCGTAGCCACAGATGCCGGTGCTCCATCAAGAAGCCGACACCATGTTCCTTGGGCTGGATCGGGAATGGCTGCGCGATCTGCAACGCTTCGATGCGAGTGACGTCCAGCTCATAGCCGCCTGGCGCACGATGGTCCTGTCGAAGGTGTCCGGTGATGACCAACGATGATTCCTGGGTCAGACCGGCCGAGACCGAGAACTGGTCATCTCCGACGGTTTTCTTGCTCACGATCGCCTGCAGATCGCCGGTGCCATCCCGAATGGTCAAGAAATGAAGCTTCCCGCTATCGCGGCGACTCCGCAGCCATCCACGAATAATCACTTCCTGCCCCACATGCAGTCCCACCGCATCAATCATGATGACCGGCATCCGAACGTCCTCCTGCATCAGCCAGATCCTGAGCCTGGCAGCCTAGCGGATTGCCCCTCTGCATTCAAGAACACGAAGTTGCAGGATTGTTGACAAGGAACCTCCGTAAGATAAGAATCACGCTATGCAAACCTCTCCGTTCCTGTGTAAGGAAGTGCTGGCCGCCTTTGTGGCTGTGACTGTCGCGTTGGTGTTGCCGCAACTCACTGCCTCCGCGGCATCGACCATCTACTATTGTCCCGACAAAAAAGGAGATCAGCAGTATTCGGCACAATCAGGGCCCGGCTGCATACCGCTGGTGGACAAGAAAACTGAGCGCCCGGATGGCATGCCCCAGCAACATTTTCAACCAGACAACCTACAGAAGGACGTTTCAACATTTCTCACCCGCTATCAGAAATTTCTCGACTGCTGTAAGACAGACTTGAACGAGCTTCGCGAACTCGAGGAGATCGCCGACGATCTCGACCAGTTGCTGGCCTCAGCCCAAGCCAATCTGTCGAACTATTCGCTCGCCTCGAGAGGGATCATGCTTCGAGAGCTTATTCCCAGAGTCGCCAGAGCCAGAAGTGATCTCAAGGTCCTGCATGCGCGTCTCGAAAAGATCAACGAGCTCTCCAGCCGCCGCGATCAGCTTGACTTCGAAGATGCAGGACGGAACGCTCAAACCATTCGTGACTTGCAGGAGTCGATCGAGCGGGATATTCGCGCCCCGAAATTGCCGGGAAGCGCGAAAACGGGAACCGCCATCGGCGCGGCTCCCGCTGCCGGGCCGGCAATTGGTCGCAGCCCCAAGACGGGAACGGAGATCGGACAAGAAGGCGTCACAGGTCACGACATCGGCGCGACGCCGAGAAACAGCCGAGACATCGGAGGCAGCGGACCCTCGGGATTCGAGATCGGGGCGACGGGCCGAGCAGGTCCTGCGATCGGAGAGTCGACACTCAACCAGGAGTCCTCTTCCAGCGTGGGCTCAACGCTTCAGCGATCAACGGTGGGGTCCAGCATTTCCGATTCGAGCGTCGGCTCTAACATGAATTCCTCGACTGTCGGGTCGAGCATGCAGGATACATCGGTAGGATCGTCGTTGGGCGGGTCGTCGGTCGGCTCGAGCTTGCCAAGCCGTTAGCCGTCTTCCTTCAGAACGAAATGCCTTCCTCCCTTGGAATCAGCTCGCCGTGTTGTGTGTGAGTGAGGGCATCGGCTCCCAGGTCTCTCCGCCATCGCGGCTTCGATAGAGGCCGCTGCCGTTCGTGCCGGCGTAGAACACATCCGGATCCATCGCACTTTGAGCAATCGACCGGATGTTGGTGCTGGCAAATCCTTTATTCAGCGTTCTCCAGGTCATCCCTCCGTCATCACTTCGGTGGACGCCGTCCCGCCCCGTGATATAGATCGTGCCTTTTTTGCTCCGGTCTAAAATCATGGCCATGATCATCTGATCGGAGAGCGATTCCCCGATCCTCACCCAGGACTTCCCCTCATCTGTGGTTTTGAAGAGGCCTGCGAGGGTTGCCGCGTAGACGGTTTCGGCCTCGAACGGATCGACGAGGATGGACGTGACATTCAACGCACGGGAGCTTTTGATCATTTCAGGCGGCACCAATCCGTTATTGACCTTATCCCAATGCCCGCCTTCGTTCACCGTCTTGTAGACGCCTCCGCTGGTGCCGGCATAGAGGATGGCCGGCCGTGTCGGGTCCATGCAGAGGGTCACGACCATGAGCACCTCCTTCATCCCTTCCATCCTTTTGGTCCAACTTCCGCCGCCGCTCTTCGTCTCAAAAATCCCCATCGTCGTTGCCACGAACATGTGATTGCTGTCGTACGGATCGAACACGAACTGATTGACAACAGAAGAAATGGTCGCATCGTCCAATCCGGTGCGCATGGAGACCCACCGCTGTCCGCCGTCATAGCTCTTGTAGACCGCGTCGCCCTTCGTCCCCGCATACACGGTGGCCGGATACGAAGGATCGACCGCCATGGCAATCACACGGGAATGGCTCATTCCCTTCGAGATGTTGGTCCATGTCCGACCGCCATCCCGCGACTTGTAGATGTAATCGTTGGTAGTCACGTACAAGATGTCCGGATTTTTAGGATGGAGCTGAATGACGACGATCGGCTCGCTGCGATCACAACCGAGCAGACCAACCTGAAGGACCAGCAATCCGACAGCGGCCCATCGCGTCATCCACGCACGGCGTCGATGGAGGCCGTCGCCATTCATCGATAATTGGTAAACTGCAAGTCGATGCCGAAGTCCTTCCCTCGCAGAAAGGCGATCGCCGATTGCAGTTCGTCCTTGCTCTTGCTCAAGACCCGTACTTGCTCCCCCTGGATTTGGGCTTGTACCTTTAGCTTTGAATCCTTGATCGACTTCGAAATCTCTTTCGCTTTCTCTGAGGCCAGACCGCTCTGAATCTTTGCCACCTGCCGCACGGTGCCGCTCAGTGCGGGCTCGATGGCCCCGTGGCTAAACGCTTTCAATGACACACCGCGCTTTACGCATTTCGCGTTGATGATCTCTTGCACTGCCTTCAACTTATATTCGTCGTCCGACAGGACAACCAATTCCTTTTCTTTTTCTTTCAGGCTGATGTCGGTTTTTGAGTCCTTAAAATCAAATCGCTGCCTAATTTCCTTGGTGGCCTGATCAAGGGCGTTCTTCAATTCCTGCATGTTCACTTCCGACACGATATCAAAGGAACATTGGTCAGCCACGTCACACCTCCGCGTTGTTCAGCAACACCCTGTGCCATGCGGCAGCCGGAAACCGGCGTCGTCCTGTGTGACCGTCGCGTGCAGATTTCCAGCCGAACCACCTCCGGCCATGACGACAATCTCACTACTTGTAAAGGGCCGTTTTTGGATGAGATATCCGTACCATTGCCTGGCGCTGTCGCTCAACACCACCAATCCCAGAATCGCAACAATCGCCACCAACGCGGCGTCGAGATACAGGGCAAGCGCTTCACCATCGGTAAAGGTTCCAGCCGCTGCCACGAACATTCGGAACATCTCATAGGAGCCCGTGAGCGTAATAAAGCCGACAAAGACCATGGGCAGCGCGGTAATCCAGAGGTACTGGGATTTTCGCATTTTGATCAGGACCGTCGTGCCGATACAGAGAGCGAGCGTCCCCAACAATTGGTTGGCGGCACCAAACATCGGCCAGATTGTGGAAATGCTGCCCGTCGCAATCAGAGACGCCCAGCCGCCAACGACAACGCCGCTGCTGATCAACACTCCTGGCAGCCAATTCAATTGGCGGAACGATGGTGAAATACGCCCTGCCATTTCCTGAATCAGGTACCGTGCAACTCGGGTCCCTGTGTCGATGGTGGTCAAAATGAACAACGCCTCGAAGAGCAGCGCAAACTGGTACCAGTAGGCCATTAATCCCGCCATTCCGGGCAACGCCGAAAAGATCGAGGCCATTCCTACCGCGAGGGAGACGGCACCGCCGGGCCGGCCGGCGACCTCGACCTCAACCAGCCGTGACAGCTCGGCGATTCGGAGCGGCGGGAAACCCATGGCCGCGAGCGCATCGGATGACAATGTCGTATTGATGGAGAAATAGTCGCCTGGCAAGAGCACCGTGGCTGCGACCAATGCCATCACTCCCACGAAGCTCTCGAGGAGCATGGCCGCATAGCCCACGAGCGCCTGTGATTCCTGCTCAATCATTTTCGGCGTCGTGCCGGAGGAGACAAGGGCGTGGAAACCTGAAACCGCCCCACAGGCGATGGTAATAAAGAGAAACGGAAATACGGTGCCGGGAATGATCGGGCCTCCGCCGTCCGCAAACGTCGTCATGCGGGGCATTTGGATAGTCGGCGCCAGCGCGATGACGCCGAATCCCAGAAGGAACACGACGCCAAGCTTCATAAAGGTCGAAAGGTACCCTCGGGGCACTAAGAGCATCCAGCCGGGCAACACAGAGGCAAGAAAGCCGTAGCCCCCCAGCAGCCAGACCAAGGTCGATCGCTCGTACTCAAACCAGGTCGCATACGAAGACTGGGCCACGACACGGCCCAGCAGCACGGCGATGATCAACAATGCCACACCAAGGAACGAGATCTCCGCGACAGCACCCGGACGGAACTTCTGCAGATAGAACCCCATGAAGAAACCGATAGGGATCGTCATCGCGATGGTGAATGTTCCCCAGGCATTGTGATAGAGCGCGTTGACAACGGCAAATCCGAGTCCCGCCAGCGCCACCACGACAATAAAGAGGACGGCCAACGCTGTCGCTGTGCCTGTCACAACGCCCAACTCGTCGCGAGCGATTTCCGGAAGTGATCTCCCATTTCGTCGCATCGACGCCACGAGGATGACGAAATCCTGGACCGCCCCCGCCAGCACCGCGCCGATCACCAACCAGAGAAACCCGGGAAGAAATCCGAATTGCGCCGCCAGGACTGGTCCGAGTAAGGGGCCGGCTCCCGCGATAGCCGCAAAGTGGTGACCGAAGAGGACGATACTATTCGTCGGATGGAAATTCACCCCGTCATTCAGACGCACGGCCGGAGTGATGCGTTGATTATTGAGTTCGATGACCCTCGAAGCGATCCATCGGCCGTAGAAGCGATAGGCCAGCACATAGAGGCAGGCTGCGGCGACCACCAGCCACAGCGCATTCACCTGTTCATGGGGAGACACGAGACCGGCGACAATGGCAAGCGCGCCGGCACCCAGAAGAGCCACGAATCCCCAACTCAGGAGCTTGAGCGCCGACATGGCGAGCCATCCTAGCACAAACAACTCTTGGTCCGGAGCCTGCGGCTCGCGTGAAAGTGAGGGATGGCGTCAAGACAATCAGCGGCGCGGGAGAGCCCCTGAGTGGATGCCTCGCACGTCTGGCTCAGAGATCGGCGAGGCATGTCGTTAGATTAATTCCTGACGCATCCCTCTGACGGGGGAGGAAATTCTCGGCAACATGCGGGAATTTTCCGCTCGTTTCGTTGCCGGAAGGTCGTACGAACTCGTTGCATAGCTTTACCAGAACGCATTGCGACAGAAAAGTGCATAGGATCAGGCACTTCGAACAGCCCTTCTTTTTAGGTATTTCTCTGGCCCTGGCATTGCAACCCATGAGGGCATGCTCACGCAGCTCAAAAGGAGATACAACATGTCACCTCTGATGTTGATGCTGGTACTCAGCCTTGTCCCCTTTCCCGTTCTTGCGATCGCGATCCTTGCCGATCGTTTGTTAAAGGCGACGCAGAAGACCGTGTCCTGATGGTCTGACGCCTCTGTTGTCGATTCACTCATGGATGAGGGAGGGACCGACCTGGCGGAGGCAGACACTCATCGATTTCGCCCCTCGAACGGGGAATACATTTGATCGGCTCAAGCACAGTACACTGGCCGCATGGATGACATCAGGGTATACCATCGGGGTCTCTACCGCCTGTCGTTAACGTATCCCGCCATGTACTGCATCACCACGACCGTCGGTGAGGGAACGATCACCAACCTGTCGGCCATGGGATGCTCGATCGAAACGGACGAGCCGCTCCTCACACACCAGCACGTGGCGCTTCGCCTGCTCCTTCCAGACAAAACAGAATCCTTGGCAATCGGCTCAGCCGAAGTCAAATGGGTCAAGGGCACGCGTGCCGGCGTCGAATTCATTCAGGTCGAGCGGGAAGCCAACTTACGCCTACATTCCTTCGTTTGGGACAAAATGATCGAGCGGATTCAGCTGCTTCAACAACAGCGCGCCGCCTTATCATCCTAGTCTTGTGGTGTGTCGCTTTTGTCCTCTTCCCATCGCTGCCAAGCAAAGCAGTCCGATCCCGATCCAGACCAGTTCTCGGAAACGCCTCAAAAGTGCGAAGGTGATCCCTGTGACGTCCGAGTAGCCGAAGGCCTTCAGCAGCAGTAAATTCCCTCCATCCTGCGCCCCCAGACTTCCCGGGATAAAAAAAGTTCCGCCTTTGATGAAGACCGACAGCGCGCCGATGGAAATCGCGGACAATAGTGAAGCCGGACCTCCCAAATACAAAATAATCACATACACTTCCACGGCTTCCGCCAGCCATCCCAGAAGATAGAGCGTCGTGGCCGCGTAGAAGGCCGACCGATGCTGCGTGTAGAAATTGAGGATAATCTCGTCCAGCGACCGTAATTTCTCCTCGCGGTTCTCGAGAAAGGCCACATGCAGACCGAGCCCACGCAGCGTCCGAAGAATCCACATGAACAGCCCACGCTTCTGCACGAAAATGAAGGCCACAACTCCGAACAACAGCAAGGCGACGGAAAGGAGGCCGGCTGCCGCGATTTGACTGGATGATCCTTCGGCGCCCAACATCCAGAACGCCAGCGCAATTCCCACCAAGATGAAGAGCACCTGGGCGAGCGTCATGATGGTCTTGGCGATCACGACTGATGCGAGTCCTTCGACCATCGGGATCTGGTGGCGCTGGAGAAGATAGGCCTTGAGTGGCTCGCCGCCGACATACGCGGTGGGGGTCGTCATATTGACCACCTCTCCAGCCGTCCTGATCGCAAAAATCCTCCAGAAGGCAATGCCATGAGCCGCTGAATCTAGCGTGAGCTTCCACCCATAGGCTTCGAATGCGTACATCAGCAGCGAAGGGACCAACATGACAAGGAGCGCACCGGGACCGACCTGGGTGGCCGCTTCATAAATTTTACCGGGACCGATGTGCCAAACGATGAGAGTGAGGGTGAGGAAACCGAGAAACAATAGCAGATAACGCCACACGCTATGAGGCAAGACGAGGTGGCACGGCGTGTGACGACAAGGTCGGGATGATTTGGCAGCGCATGATCTCCACTCCAGCAATCACGCAGACGGTTTGCTTGCAACCGCGGCCGGCCGGAGGACCCAAATCATGACTCCGGCGAACGCGAGCGAACCGATGGCCGCCAGCCACACAAATGCTTCCAGCTTTCCGAGGAGGGCAAACAGGAGCACGATGACGGAAAAATCCCGGCTGGCGACATTCTTCAACATGAAATCCGACCAAGCCGCATGCAGCGGCGTTTTCCATTCACTGGCTGTCTTGATTTTTTGAGCCCTGTTGACCAACGCAAACGACATGGCGTTCCCGCAAATGGCGGCAGCTCCGAGAGCAAGCGGCATCCACTCCTGATCACCGCTGGCCGACTGCCGATAGACCCCGATGGCGATTCCACCGAAGATCGCCATGTGCACGACATTATCAAGCGCGAGATCTAGCCACGCACCAAATGGAGACTCGGTGAACGTCAGACGGGCGACTTCCCCATCGCTGCAGTCAATGACCGCCGCCAGTTGGAACAGCAGTGCCGCCCCAAGACCAGCCGCATACGTCCCAAAAGCAAATCCTGCCGCAGCGACGAGACCGATCACCGTGGCCAGCATCGTGATCGCGTTCGGCGACCAGCCGAGCGCTAGGAATGCTCGCGTGCACCACCGCGATACTTTCCGATTGAAGTAACGATCGACGACGCCTTCGAACTCCCCTTTCAACGACGAATATAATCGTCGCTCGGCCCGACGCAGATCGGCGTCGTTGAGAACCGGCTGGTACCAGCGGGATGGATCGTCGTCTCCCGTCGTCAGCAGGCGTACACGACCATCTACAGAGGCTCGCTCCAGCCACCGGGCAATCGGCACCGTGTCCAACTCGGCCGCCAATCGTCCGGCGGCACTCAGCTCGGACGCCGGCATCACCATCACGTCCGCGAATCCACCGGTGCCGCCTGACTTCAATGCACGCACCACGGTCTCCGAACCGCTGCCTTGGGTGATCGGCGGTCCCACGACAATCGCCTGGCCAGCTCGGACATCGCGACGCAATTCTTCGATCAGCGTCCGTGGAAACACTGTCCCGACCCCCGACACCAGGCAGAAACCCCGCACTTCAGCGGCAAGCGATTCCCAGGTTCGGGGATCGTCCAAGGGAAATTCGCGGATTGGCATCCAACGCACGGGCACCGTCACGCGCGGACCTTTGAGAAGCGCCTGCCTCAGTTGCTCCTCCTCCGGTCCTGAAATGACGATTAGTTGCCTGATTCCGGCCCGCTGGAGGGTCAGGACGGTCCGCTGAAACAGACTCACGCCTACGACTGGAGTGAGTGGCCCGACCGCCTTCCGTCCCGGCCCGCCGAAAAGATCAATAGAGGGAAACAACACGGCCGTTGAAAGCCCTTGGAGTTCCGTGCCCTTGTCTACAATCGGTTCGTTCATCGATAGACGTCCTGCCGCACGACACTCACCTCAGAGTTTTGGGAGTATTTCCCGCTCTGCTTTCTCAACATCTTCTGGGAAATCAATCTCGGTCCAGGGCAGCCCCCCAATGACTTCATAACCTACCTTGACGTCACGGAAGAACCCGATAAGCGCGTCTTCGTATTCCATCTGCCAGGCGTCACGATCCACAAACGTCCTCAAGGACGCCACGACATGGGGAGTGTCCGCATGGCGCACTTTGAGAAATCCGACGCCCTCTCCGGCTTGGTCATACCGCGACGGCATCTTTTTGGTGAGCGCAATCACGCGTCCGCCTTCGGCAACGACCATGCATTCTTCGCCGGTCTGCTTGACGGAATCATCCATCAACAAGGCGTTGGGATACGTCGACCGCACCAACCGGCGCAGAATGTCCTGGTGAAAAAGCACATCGGCATCCATGATCACGACGTCATCATCCAGGGCAGTACGAGCGATCCAAAGTGAGGAAATGCTGCCGCGATGGAACTGCTCATTCACCAAAAATTGTATGCGCACCCCGAAGGGGTTGGACTCGACAGCCGCCCGAATCATTTCCTGCTTGTACCCGACGACGATATCGGCACGCTGCACACCCACACTCGCCAGCGAAGCCAAATAGCGTGAGAGCAAAGTCTGTCCGCCGATTTCAATGAGGCATTTAGGACGGTGCTGCGTAACGGGCCAGAGACGCTTTCCGACTCCGGCTGCCAAAATGACGGCTTTCATCCAGGCTTGCCGATCTCTTCAAAAACATCAAGGAACTCCACGAACTGTTGCTCGGTGAGGGCGCCCATGTTGGCGATGCGGAATATCTTGTTTTCAAGATTGCCTTGGCCGGCATAAATCACGTATCCCCGTGTCTTCAACCGATCATGCAGTGTCTGATACGAAAGTCCTTCTGGCAGATAATACGCGGTAATACTGTTTGATTGCCGGTCAGGTGGAAGCACGGGCTTCACGCCGATCTTCGCCATTCGTTCACGAATCAACATCGCCATCCGCTTATAGCGCTGAATGCGCTTGGGCACCCCTTCCTCCAGCAGTTCGTTGAGCGCTTCGTCGAAGGCGTAATAGATCTGGATCGCCGGAGTGAACGGTATGACCCCTCGACCCTGATCATCGACGTAGTGCGTCAAATGCAAGTACCAGGACCGCTTGGGGTAGGTGCGCATCCGCTCCAAAAATCCTTTGCGCACGAGAACAAACGAGACGCCGGGAAATCCCTGAATACATTTGCCTGCAGTTCCAGCCACCATGTAGATCTTTGATCCGGCAATATCGATGTATTCTCCCGCCAAGGCACTCACGGCATCCAGAATGAACACGCGGTTCAGGCCGTCAACGACTTCGGCGATGGCCTTCCCCGGATTGAGCAACCCCGTCGTGGTTTCATGATGGACCATTCCCACGGCATGGACTTCCGGATGCTGCCGGAGAGCAAGACGCAGCCGCTCGGGATCCGGCCGCTCGGTCCAATCATGTTTGAGCTCCGAAACCCCCAATCGATGCAGTCCGACCATCTGCGCCATCCGCTCTCCATAGACGCCGTTATTGATGATCAAGGCGCGTTTGCCATGGGGGATGGACGACATCAAGGCCGATTCAACGGCCGCGGTGCCCGAACCGGTGATCAGGACGGCGGTATAGTCCGTTTCTGCTCCCGGCACAAACGCATTCAACAGCTTGTTCTGAATGCCGTGCTGTAGTTCGGCGAAGTCCGACTCGCGATGGCAGATGTCCGGACGGTTGAGCGCCCGCCGAACGCGTTCCGATACATTGACCGGCCCGGGATTTAACAACATCATAGGTGTTTCTCTTTGTCTCTTTGTCGACCGTTATTCTATCGCCTTCATAAATCGTTTCGTAATGTCCGGAGGATCGAGCACGACACGTCCGGCATCTTCTGCAAACTCATTGACTTTGATGAGCAGCAGGCTCGGCCCGTCCTTTTTCAGGATGTCTTTGAATTCATAGACCAGATCATCGCGGTCCAGTACGCGTTCTACATTCACATAGCCTGCAGACTTGGCGACCTTGTCGAGCGCAACGACATTTGAAATCGTCGGCTGGTTGCCTGTCGTGCCGTAGACCTCGTTGTCGAAGACGACATGTATGAAGTTTTTCGGCCTCAACGCACCGATCGTGGCCAGCGTGCCCATGCTCATCAGGACGTTGCCGTCGCCGTCGAATGTGACGACCTGTTTCTCCGGCTTGGCCAGCGCGACGCCCAGCGCGATGGCCGGCGCGTTCCCCATGGAGCCGATCATATAAAAATGTGTCGGCCGATCGGCGATTTTCTGCACCTCGCGCGACGGAAATCCGTTGCAGACGATCAACGGCTGATCCGTCAATAATTCGAGCAGTGCAGCCATCGCCTGGGCCCGGCTGATCAATGTTCCCTGCTCCGGCCTCATGGATGCAAACCCTTCACGACCCCTTTGGTGATGATCAGCGCCACCGGAATCCGCTGCTTCATGAACGTTTCCGCCACCCACTTAAAATCTTCGACCGCCGTCTTTTCAGTCAACGTCCGGTGGGGAATTTTCATCGTCTCAAGGAACTGGGGCATGACCTCGCCCATGACGAGGTGCTCGGGCGCGTCCTTTCCGCCCTGACCGCGCCATGACACGATCAGGATACAAGGCTGCCGATAGATCATGTTCAGCGAAATCAGCGTGTTGAGTGACGTACCCAGTCCCGAGTTCTGCATCAGCACCGCGGGAATTTTCCCACCCATGTAGGCACCTGCAGCCATGGCGACGGCTTCATCTTCGCGGACGGCAGGCGTGTAGAGGCGCCTATCCATCAACTCGGCGATGATTCCTCCGAGAATGGAATCGGGGACGCCGGTGAAAAAATTCACCCCCATGTCCTGCATGGCCTGTACGAACGCATCGCTTTCGATCATGCTCGACGACTTCCTCTGCGGAGGGAAAAATCCGGCGCATTATAAGCCATGCCACAACGCTTTCTCAAGGAAACGAACCGGTTGCGCGGGTCCGGACCGCATGATAGCGTTACCGAATGCGACTCGGTTGCGCGTTGCTCGCGGCATGGCTGCTCTGGGCTCCTTCCCTCGTCGGCGCCGTGTCGATGACGAATGATCCGAAGGGGTTTCGCAACATCGCGTGGGGGACGGCATTGAACGCACGCACGGATCTCGAGCGGACGCGACAAGGCCCCAACATCATCGAATACCGGTTCAAGAACACGCCGCCTTCGTTCGCTGACATTCCAGTGGAAAGCCTTCATCTCTCCACAGTGGATGATCAATTTGCGCGCGTCACCATACGCTATCGTGGCGAGGACACGCACAAAAAGATTCTGGCGTATCTCGAGTCGGAGTTCGGCCGCATGGAACGCTTGCCCGGGCAAATGTTGCGTGGCCTGAATCAGCAGTACAACTGGCGCGGAACTGAATCGGAGATCAACCTAACGTATCAGGCCGGCACAGAACGAGGGTATCTCTTCTTGGACAGCCGCACGCTGGCGCCTCGATTCAACGATTTGCTCGCCGATACGGCGGAGTAGCCGCATGTTCGACCGGCCGATCTTCACAAATCGTGCATGCTTCACTGCCGTCGTGTGCGCGCTCTTCTTCGGAAGTCCGGCGTTTGCCGTGCAGATGAAGGAGGATCCCAAGGGGTTCGAAGGAATCCCCTGGGGAGCCACGCTTTCCGAATCGGAGACCTTTGGGAAAGTTGAGGACGCAGGCCGGCTGAAGACGTATCAACTGAAGGGTGGACCGCCGTCTTTAGGCTCCGCAACAGTCGAATCGATGAGGTTCACCACTGTTGACGACCAATTCGCGCGCGTCACGGTCCGATATCAGGGCAAAGAGACACATGATCAACTGCTGGCCTTCCTTCAATCCCGATATGGCCCTCTGGATCGCACTCCGGGGCAGTTCGCCGGGGGAACCGTCAAAATCTTTGCATGGCAGGGCGTAGAGACCGAGGTGAGCCTCCGCTACGAGACGCGCACCGATCGCGGCATCATCTTTTTTGAGAATCCCTTGCTCGCCAGCCGGATCGAAGGCGCGATGGCGCCGGAGCAAGACCTCGGCGGGGCTACATACTAGCGCTGGAGCACGCCGCTGCGCAAAACTTTTCGTTGACAACGCCCGTGCGCTTTCGCATCATGCCCGATCATCATGCATAACGCCACAAAGTTACGGGAGGCCCTCAAGAGGCCGGGGGCGCTCAAGGTCGTCGGCGCTCATGACGCGCTGAGCGCTCGTCTGATCGAGCAGGCTGGCTTTGATGGGGTGTGGGCCAGCGGCTTCGCTATTTCCGCCTCGTTGAAGTGCATTCCGGATGCCAGTTTCATCACCTCCAGCGAGCAGCTCGAGGTTGAACGTAACATCGCCGAAGCGGTGAACATTCCGGTTATCGCGGATTGCGACACCGGCTATGGCAACGCCTTGAACGTCATGCGCACGGTGAACGATCGCGAACGGGCCGGCATCGCCGCCATTTGCATTGAAGACAACGTATACCCGAAGCGTTGCAGCTTTTACGCCGGCGTCCGCCGGGAGTTGATCCCGGTTGAAGAGCACTGTGGAAAGATCAAGGCCGCCAAGGCGGCGCAAACGGTGCCGGACTTCATGATCATCGCCCGCACGGAAGCCTTGATTGCCGGCTGGGGTCAGGAAGAGGCCCTGAAACGAGCGGAGGCATACGCGGAAGCGGGAGCGGACGCCGTCTTGATCCACTCCAAATCAAAGACCTTCGACGAACTCAGGAATGTCTACCGACTCTGGTCCGGGCAGGTTCCGCTGGTAGTGGTTCCGACGATCTTTGACCAAACAACTGCGGAGGACATGCAGCAGGCGGGTGCGAAGATCATCATCTACGCCAATCAACCGGTCCGGGCCGCTATTCGAGCCATGAAAGAGACACTGGCCGTCATACGAAAAGACACCCGCCCAGGCGCAGCCAATGATCGCATCGTCACCTTGCCGGAAGTGTATGACATCGTAGGTGTGCCGCAAATGGAGCAGGATGAGAAAGCCTTTCTTCCGGTCGGCGGCGAAAAAATCACGGCCATCATTCCAGCGGCGGGATTTGAAAAGCAATTGCTTCCTCTGATCGAGGACAAACCCAAGTGTCTGCTGGATATCAAAGGCAAAACCATCCTCGAGCGGGCCGTCGGCGCGCTCAATGAGGCCAACATCAAGGAAATCGCAGTCGTCCGTGGCTATAAGAAGGAAGCCATCGCGTTGCCCAATATTCGGTATTACGACAATGATCGGTATGAGGAGACCGGAGAGCTGTTCTCCATTTTCTCTGCGGAAAGCGAGATGAAGGGCCGGACTATCGTGCTCTACGGGGACATCATGTTTGACAGCCCCATATTGGAAAAGTTGTTGAAGAGTCCGGCCGATATCGCCCTCGTCGTGGATTTGGCCTGGAGAGATCAACAGCAGCGTGGCGGACCTTCCTCTCATCTCAATCCGGATCTCGTGACCTTCGCGGAGCCGCCAGGCAATAGCTCTCACTCACGCTTCGTCATGGGAGACGATGAGCACCGGGTCGTGAAAATCGGTCAGCACTTGACGATGGACCATGTGCACGGCGAATTTATCGGCATGGCGATGTTTTCCGAGAAAGGCACACAAGCGCTGAAGGACTGCTACCGTAGCTCCCAAGAACGGTATAAGTCTTCGGGCTTTCACGAGGCCAGCAGCGTCAACAAGGCGTCCTTTACCGACCTGATCCAGGAAATGATCGACCAGGGACACCGCGTCGATGCGGTACCCATTTTCAAAGGCTGGATGGAAGTCGATTCGTTCGAGGAATACCAAAAGGCCTGGGCCCAAATCCGTCAATAATCCTCAGGTAGAACACGTAGTCCTTCCCCGTTTTCACGGCTCATACTCCTTCCCCCTCCTTTGTGGGACCTTCATACCCCTCTCCCTGGGAATAGCCGAATTTGCCCTCTGAGGTACTCTTGAGGTGTCGCAATTGGGAGGCACCAATGAAAAGGACTTTGCTTGAACAGAATCTTGTGGCGCCCCGCACGCATGGTCCTCTTGACCGCCGCTACGCAGAACGAGCGCTTATCCATTGTGAAGTGACCTACACCGGCACCGAAGGTGCCCGATTCACGACCTCCACCGGCTCGCTGAAAGATCTCTCAAAAACCGGCTGCAAAGTCGTAGGGACAGCACTTCCGGCCGCTGGGGTCAGTGTCACGATTACCTTGTACTTGCACGACGGACAGGCGCCTTTGTGCCTGACGGATGCCACGGTCTCGTGGATCAGAGACGATGTCTTCGCCGTACGATTTTCCAAGTTGACGGACGATGCTCGGAAGCGGATTCAAGGGGTCGTCCTGAAGCATGTCAGCTTGTCCGACGGTAAGAATCACCGTACGGCCTTTCGCATCGTCGTCTAACCAGTCGGAACGGATAGGAGCTGAGTAGGGGAGGATCGGGCATGAGCCAAGCAAGCAGCGACAAGACCCGCGGGGCCGACAAGCCACCTGACGACAACCGCCGGGGAACCGAGCGAGTCCCCGCTCAGTTCAGCTTGATGTACTCGGGCATGAGTGACGGTCGCATGCTGATCGGTAACGGCGTCGTGAGCAACGTCTCAAAATCCGGCATTGGGATCCTGGGCGACCATCTGGTCACACACGGAATGGATCTGTCCCTCTTTATCAACCTCCCAGGCATCGAGGAGCCGATGTGCATCGCGGAAAGCCGAGTCAGCTGGGTGTCGGGACGGCGCTTCGGAGTCGAAATGATTGCGGCAAGATTGGACGTGCAGCATGAGCTGCAGTTTTACGTCTGGAATCATCTATATCGGCAGGATGGCAAACACACATAAGGTGATGCAATGAAACAGTCAAAACTTCGGGCCCTCCGATCCCACCACCACACTCATCCGGTCTGCGATCGTCGGACGGACCACCGAGTCCACAGTGATTTCCGGCTCATGTATTCGGCACAGGACGATCGAGAAGAATTGATCATGGGCGACGGCAGTGTGGTCGATCTTTCCAACAAAGGGCTACGCGTCCGTGGCAACATGGCCGTAAAGTCCGGTCTCGAAATGACGTTGTTTCTCTATCTTCCCGACGGGTGTGATCCCCTCTTTGTCCTTAGTGCCAGGGTGGCATGGTCGAGAGGTCACGAGTTCGGCGTGAAGATCCAGAAGATGAACGTGCGCGAGCACAATCGCTTACGCTACTTCCTCTCCTCGAATCTGCAGCACTAGGCGGGTTCCCCGCTTTGCGCGAAAGCCCATACTCGGTTGTCAGCCGTGAGACATTCATGCTACGCTCAGCGGTGAGTAATTACTCACTTACTGCTCGAATACCATGGCCAGACAGCCGCGGTCGACAAGTCAGCAACGCCAGGCCGGCCTCATTGCCGCCGCCGCCTCCCTCTTCGCAGCCAAAGGTTTCAACGGGACAACGACCAAGGAGATTGCAAAAGCCGCCGGCGTGAGTGAGGCGCTAGTCTTCAAGCATTTCCCGACCAAGCGGGCGCTCTACGGCGCCATCCTGGCCGAAAAGGTCACCGTCGACGAGTTGCTGGGGGCGGTCGAAGACTCCGCCAGAAAGCGCGATGACCGCCGCGTGTTCACGCTGATCGCCCGCTTCCGCATCAGACCCGGCGTGGATTCCACCTTTCTGCGACTACTCTTATTCAGTGCCCTCGAAGGTCATGAATTATCGGACATGTTCTTCGGGAAACACCACCGGGTCTTTTACGACCACCTCGCTACATACATCGAGACCAGAATCGGCGAAGGCGCCTTTCGCGAGGTGGATCCGCTGCTCGCCGCCCGAGCATTCATTGGAATGGTCGTCCATCACCGCCTTCTTCACGAGATCTTTGGTGTTGCCATGCATCGCACCCATGACGAGACGGTCGCCACCTATGTCGATTTGTTCTTGGCCGGCCTTATGACCAGTCCTGCACGGAGACGGGCCTCATGAATTCGGTAAGACAGCATCCCATCGTCACGCTCGGCGTCATCATCTTTTTTGCCGTCACCGCGCTGGTGGTCTTTCGGCTCAGCAGCGGAGCCAAGATCGACCAGAAAAAATCACGAGTCATCACCGTGGGTGTCGTCACGCCGCTGAAGCGGGACCTGGACATCCGCCTGGCCTATACGGCAGACATCACGCCCAATCAGGTGGTCAACATCTTCTCCCGAGTGGACGGCTACATTGCCAAACTGTACGTCGATAAGGGCGATTTGGTGAAGGCCAACCAATTGATCGTCGAAATCGACCATCAGGACTATCTTCATGCGGTCAACCAGGCAAAAGCCAACGTCGCCGCAGCAAAAGCCAAGGTTACCCAGCAGGAAGCCTCTGTTCGAAATGCCAGGCTAACGCTCGACCGTATGCAGGCCCTCATCAAGGATCAATTCATCTCTCAACAGGACTTGGACAACGCCGAGGTGAATTTAGACGCCGCGGTGGCCGCTCTCGAGTCGCTTCGGGCGCAAGTCAAGCAGATGGAAGTCGCCCTCGCTCAAGCCGAGACAAACCTCGCTTACTCCTATATCCGGGCGCCGTTCGCCGGATACGTGGCGGAACGGAACCTGGACCTAGGCGCCTACGTGACGGGAGCGGCTACCGCCAATTCCACGACCTCTCGAGGCATTGTGAGCTTGCACGATGTTGAAACGGTTCGCACATTGATTGAAGTTGTGGAAAAGGACGTGCCGCTGGTGCAGATCGGGCAAAAATCGGAGGTCCGCGCGGAAGCGTATCCGGACCGGGTGTTCGAGGGCACGGTCACGCGCGTGGTTCAGGCCTTGAACCGCGCCACCCGCACCATGACGGTCGAAGTGGACCTCCCCAACAAGAACCGCCTGCTCAAGGGCGGCATGTTCGCCCGTGTCGAAGTCCTTGTGGGGAAACACCACAACGCGGTGCAAATTCCGATTGATGCCGTCAGCCGGTTGGAGGACGCGCAATACGTGTACATCGTCCGCGATGGAAAAGCCGAACGTATCGCGGTGGAAATCGGGGTGCGTGACGAGAACCGTGTCGAGATTACGAAAGGACTCGTCGGCTCCGAACAGATCATCGTGTCCGGGAAGGACCTTGTTCACGACGGGACGCCGGTGCAAACCGAGTCACTCAATCCAGTGAAGACTGAGGGATGATGTGGTCATGGGCTATTGACGTATGTGGTTAACCCTCCTCGCGTTACGGAACCGAATCGGCATTCTGATGTTGTCGCTGGCCATGGTTGTGCTCGGCGCGACATCCCTGAATCGCCTGCCCGTCGACCTTTTTCCTAACATCCAGGTACCCGTGGCCTTCGTGGGCGTCATCTACAAGGGCGCTCCTCCTCTCGATATCGAGCAAAGCGTCGTGTATCCCATTGAAAAGGCGGTCAGCTCGGCGTCGAACGTCGAACACGTCGAGTCGTTCGCGAAACAGGGCATCGGAGCGGTCCAGATCTGGTTCAACTGGGGCGCCGACATCAACGTCGGACAGATGGAGGTGATGCAGCGCATCACACAGATCCTCAACAGCCTGCCGCCCGGCATTCTCCAACCGTTCATCGTCAAGTTCGACGTCTCGAATATTCCGGTCTCGTTCGTGACGGTCTCCAGCGACGATCTCGATGAACGGGCACTCTACGATCTGGCTTTCAATACCATCGCACCGCAGATCGAACAGATTGCGAATGTCGCGGCGGCGACGGTTGAAGGGGGCAAAATCCGCCAGATCAACATTAATTTGGACCCGGCGCTGCTGAACGCACGAGGCTTATCGATCCTGGACGTCGTGAAGGCGGTCAAAGCCGCGAACCTGATTCTGCCCTCCGGCGACATTAAGGCAGGAAATCTCGATTACAACGTGTTCACGAACAACCAGTTCCGTACGGTCGAGCCAATTCAGGACGTCATCGTGAAGGTGAATCAGCAGGGCAACCCCGTTCGCGTACGCGATCTGGGGACTGTGAGCGATTCCTCGGACATCCAAACGAACGTGGTGAGGACCGACGGGAAGCGGGCGGTCTATCTGCGCGTCAACAAGCAGCCGATCGCCAACACCGTCGAGGTGGTCGATGCGTTACGCGCCGCATTGCCGAAGATGATCGGCATCCCACCCGGCGTCCAACTTGGCATCTCGTTCGACCAGTCGGTGTACATCCGGCAATCCATCAACAATCTCGTCGAGCAGGCGTTGCATGGCTCCCTCCTGGCTGCCGCCGTGATTTTGGTTTTTCTCCGCAACCTGACAAGCACGGTCATCATTTCCGTCGCCATTCCCCTTTCGATCATGGTCACGTTTATCGTGCTGTACTTCACCGGTCAGACGCTGAACGTCTTCACTCTGGGTGGCTTGGCGCTCGGCATCGGTCGCCTGGTCGACGATTCGATCGTGGAGCTGGAAAACATCCAGCGGCATCTCAATACGAATCCGCGGCGCTGGGACGCGATTCTGGACGCCGCCCGGGAAGTGGCCATGCCGATCTTTGCATCGACCGTGACTACCGTCGTGGTGTTTCTGCCGATATTTTTTGTCGTCGGCATTGCCCGCCTCTTGCTCATTCCCCTGACCGTGACCATTGCTATCGCGCTGTTCACATCCTTCTTCGTGTCACGGACGGTCACGCCGGCGCTTTGCTACAAATTTCTGAAACCCGAGCATGAAGCCCACCGATCGATGCCCCAGTGGTTCGTCCATGTGATGGATTGGAGCCGGACGCAGTACGAATCCATGGACCGTGGATTCGAGAATGCCCTCCGCTGGGTGCTCGGCCATCGTAGGCTGTTTATCATCGGCATTCTCGTGATCTTCGCTGCCTCCATCGCCTTGATCCCGAAGATCGGAACGGAGTTTCTCCCGGT
>Ga0207648_10000103_pt1 | contig 82511 bp, 94 predicted proteins | sample KBSMisM32_FD_184310 | JGI IMG/M metagenome (GOLD analysis project Ga0207648, IMG submission 184310) | Miscanthus rhizosphere microbial communities from Kellogg Biological Station, Michigan, USA - KBS Miscanthus M3-2 (SPAdes) (version 2) | ecosystem: Host-associated > Plants > Roots >...
TGAAGGTTCAGTCCATTCTCCATTGGCGGTAAAAGGATGTCTGGTCAATATTGCTCTAGGGTCCAAGCAGATCCGCATCGGCGTCTAAGGCCAGGACCTCCGGGCAGCATAGATCTCACGATCGATGACATACATTGATGACATACATTACAGACGGGAACTCTCTTCGATCACATGGGCATTGGTGACCACGAGGCCGCCGGCATCCACGAAGGCCCGCTTCCCAGAGAGAGGCTGTGAGATGCGGTGCCAACGATGAGCACGGTCGGCGCCTTGGCATGGCGGAAAGTTGTCTTGCAGCTGCACGCTGCAAGCAATGCCTGATACATGGTGTGGAATAAGGCTTGAGACTCGGTTGGTCGTCGACTGCAGAATGCATTAGATTATGCGACAAACGCCTGCGGCGGGTGGTATGGTTTCGTGAGCAGTCTGCCTGGCCGCGAGGCATGGGCTGTGAGATGAGAGGTCGTTGAGCGCTACCGCCTGTGCACGTCATAGGCGTCTGTACGGGAGAAACGTATGTCATCACATTATTCCCATAGCCGCGGCCGGAGGCGGGCTCCCGACACTTCAATTAGGTCGTGGGCGCGCATCGAATCGATGCCATGCTTGGCGGACAAGCTCAGAAAGAGCCGCCTGATGTTGTCTCAGGAAACGATGGATTTCATTAGCGCGTGCGAAGCCCTGCATCAGCGGTTGGCGCTCAACGGCACGCTGACGGCGGAGGAGAAAGATCTGATCGAGTTCAGCGCGCTTGATCTGCTCAACAACGTGAAACCCCTGGATTGAAGCGCCCCAATATGGTTGGCTCGAAAATCTATATCCCTCATGATACGCCGCTGTCGTTAGCGCTTGAGCAGCGACTGAGATCGTTCGTGGAAGAGCATCGCCCCGCCACCATTGCCTTTGTGCGATCCGGTGACGGCGAGTTGGCCGTGATCGAGACAGCGACTCCTGAACAGGCCCAGAAGGTTGCAGCCTCTCTGGCCTCGAGCCATCTCAGCCAAGAACCGCTCGCCGCGGTGCTGGATAGTACTCCGCAAGGCCGGGACCTCGAGCGTCTGTATGGTCAACTCAAGCAACGAGAGCTGGAAAAGAATTGGACCAATCGGCAATGGTGACGATCGCCCAGCACTTCCTTCCCACTCGCCTCATGCGCCTTCCATAGACCAACACCTCATGCACCTTCTCCCACTGATCCTCGCATTCCTTGTGACGATCTCCTGCTCAGGCAAGCAGCCGCCGCCGGCCGCTCAGGCGCCGGTGTCCCAAGTCGAAGCGGAGGAGGAGCACCAGCATGGGCACCATGAGGCCGAGACCGTGAGTTCCATGACTGGTGCTCATGCGCATTTGGGGCCCCATTTCCGCTGGACGACGCTTCGAACGGCGAATCAAGCGGATGAGGCGACGGCGTGGGACATCCTTCGGCAGCTACGACAGCAGTTGGCTCGGTATCGCGAGTATCGCGTCGCCATCGATGACGGTTATGAGCCGTTCCTGCCGAACGTGCAGCAGCCGCATTATCACTTTACTCGCAAGTGGAATGGCTTCAAGGCGGCCTTCAGCTTCGATCCGAAACAGCCGACGTCGCTGCTCTACCGGAAGACTCCTGACGGCTATGAACTGGAAGGCGCGATGTTTACGGCGCCCAAGTGGGCGAGCGAGGCGGATTTGGATAAACGGATCCCACTGAGCATTGCGCAATGGCACGCGCACGTGAATATTTGCCTGCCGCAGAAGAAGGACATGCAGAGTGCGGATTGGAAGAAGTTCGGCCCGAAAGGCTCGATCCTGACGGAAGCGGAATGCAAGCAAGCCGGCGGGCGATTCGTGCCGCAGCTCTTCGGCTGGATGGTGCATGTCTATCCCTTCGCCGACACGCCCGAAAAGATCTGGACGCACTGAATGCGGGTATTCCCTCTGTTAGATGCGCTTCTTTGGAGAAGTTTGCTATACTCCCCGCGAAGGAGATCATCTCGATGAAGGAACAATTGACCGCGGTTTTTCAGCAAGTCCCAGAAGGCTATATCGCGTTTGTCGAAGAGTTGCCAGGCGCTAATAGCCAAGGAGATACACTTGAGGAAGCCAGAACCAATCTTCAGGAAGCTGTCCAATTAGTCTTGGAGTCCAACCGTGCACTTGTTGAAGAAACACTTCGCAACAAGACCGTAATCCGCGAGACTCTCGCCTCGATTTCATGAAGCGGATCGATTTGATCCGTCACCTCGAACGTCACGGTGTCCAGTTTCTGCGTGAAGGCCGCAGTCACAGTGTCTACGTCAACCGATCCGCCGGTAAAACATCCACGGTTCCTCGCCATCGGGAGATCAACGAATTCCTTGCTCAGAAGATCTGCAAAGATTTAGAGGTTCCAAAACCTGTCTGAGCGAATCTGACAAATCCTGCCTCCACACGATGCCGGTATTGTGGGTATTGGCGACCGCCAGCGTGTCATCAAAACTTGCACGGTGAAGCCCTGGCTCAGTTGTCGCTACCGTGCTGGTCGTTTTCCCAGTCCCGACCGCTTCTCAATATTCGGTACCCTACTTGAGACGCGATAAGAAGAACTTCTTGGGAGGTCACGATGACAACACAATTCGCCGTAGAGAGCGCGGAGAGAGCCTACGCACGCAGCATGTTGTTGGCGGCTCCTTCCCGCTCACCGGAAATTCCGGAATCAGCAGACGCCTATGGCTGGCTCGTCGGAAGCTGGGAGCTGGAGGTCTTGGTGTATTGGGCGATGGATGTTCGTGCGCGAGATCTCAAAGGAGAGGCGCATTTCGGATGGGCCCTGGAAGGCCGTGCGATCCAGGATGTCTGGATCATGCCCCGCGTCGCGCAGCGAAACGCGAACCTCGACAAACAATTCAATATGTATGGCACGACTCTCCGCGTGTGGGACTCTTCGATTCAGGCGTGGCGTATCACCTGGATCAATCCGGCAGGAGATCATCGGGAGGAGCAGATCGGTCGCTGGAGCGGGAAGAATGTTGTGCAGGTTGGGGTTCGTCCGGATGGGACGCCCACGCGATGGATGTTCTCAGAGATTACACCCAATGCCTTCCACTGGACCGGTGAAGCGCTGAATCCAGATGGGCACACCTGGAAGCTCGAAGGTGAGTTCCGGGCGACGCGGATGCGCTAGCGCCGTGAGTTCGTCCGTCGCGAGCTGCTTTCTTCGTTCACGCTCATCTGGTCATGACCGGGTCCTGCCAGCCTCCGGCAGGCGACACCATGTGGTTGACCTCTGACGGGCCCCAGGTGTTCGGTTCATATTCATACACAGGAGTCTGCGCTTTCAGGATAGGATCCACGATGCGCCAGGCTTCTTCCACATAGTCTTCCCGGGCAAACAACGTGGCGTCGCCAGCCAACGCGTCTCCGAGAACCCGGGCATACGCGTCCATGTCGTCGGTGCCGGGCCAATGGCTCGCCACCATTTCCACGGTTTGCCCGATCATCTTTTCCTCGGCATCCATGACCGTCGTGCCGAACGCGATGGTCACCTCGGGACTGATCCTGAACCGGAAATAGTTCGGCGGGGGGCAGCAGTTGGCAAACACCGCCGGAGGCCGTCGGAGGTGGACAATGATCTCCGTGCAGGTCACCGGCAGGCACTTGCCGACGCGGATGTAGAAGGGCACGCCATGCCAGCGCCACGAATTGATGTGCAGCCGCAGTGCGGCAAAGGTTTCCATTTGCGAGTCCGACGCCACGCCCTTCTCTTGCCGATACCCGCGAAATTGCCCGCGGACGACGTCTGAGGGTTGAAGGGGAGGAATGGCCTTGAGAATCTTGACCTTTTCGTCCCTGACCGACTCGCTGTCCGTCCTGACCGGAGCCTCCATGGTCAAATAGGCCAAGACTTGGAACATATGATTTTGCACGACGTCGCGAATGGCGCCGGTGCCGTCATAGAAGGCTCCCCGGCCTTGTACGCCGAAGTCCTCGGCCATCGTGATCTGCACGCTCTCCACGAGATGGCGGTTCCAGAATGCCTCCAAGAACGAGTTCGAGAAACGGAAGAAGATCATGTTGTGCACGGGCCGCTTCCCGAGATAGTGATCGATACGAAAGATCGCCGGTTCATCGAAGTGCTTCAGGAGGATCCCGTTGAGGCTCTGCGCGGAGCTCAGATCGGTGCCGAACGGCTTCTCGACCACGACGCGAGCGCCGTGCGCCGAGCCCGAGTGTGCCAATTGTTCGATGACCGTTCCGAAGAGGACCGGCGGGATGGCCAGATAATGCGTCGGGCGCGAGGCCCCGTCGAGCGCTTTGCGGATCGCCTGAAAGGTGGCGGGATCTTTGTAGTCGCCGTCTACGTACCGCAGGAGCCCAGTCAGCCGCTCGAACGCCGCGGCATCGACACCGCCGTGTTCCGTGAGACTCTTGAGGGCCCGGGCCCGGAGCTGTTCAAGCGTCCAGCCCGCCTTGGCGACGCCGACGACCGGCACGTCGAGGCGGCCGCGTTTCACCAAAGTTTGCAGCGACGGGAAGATTTTCTTGTAGGCCAAGTCGCCGGTGGCGCCGAAGAAGACCAGCGCGTCCGAATGAGACTCGCTCATTGTCACTCTCCTTTTCCCCGGCCCCCTACTTTTTCCCGGCCACTTCCACGTGCCCGCCGAACCCGAAACGCATCGCCGACAGGATCCGGTCCGCATAGTCCGCCTCACCGCGGGAGGCGAAGCGTTGGTACAGGGCTGCGGAGAGCACAGGGATCGGCACGGCCTCGTCGATCGCCGCCTTCACCGTCCATCGCCCTTCGCCTGAGTCGGACACACGGCCGCTGAATTGGGACAGATCGGGGTCCTTCACCAAGCTGGCTGCCGTGAGATCCAGCAACCACGAGGCAATGACGCTACCGCGTCGCCACACTTCCGCAATATCCCGGAGATTGAAATCAAATTGGTAATGTTCTGGGTTGCGCAGGGGCGTCGTCTCGGCATCGATCTCATGCTGCTTCTTGCCGACGTTGGCGGCGCGCAAGATGCCCAACCCTTCGGCATAGGCCGCCATCAGACCGTACTCGATCCCATTGTGGACCATCTTCACAAAATGACCGGCGCCGGCCGGCCCGCAATGCAGGTAGCCCTGTTCGGCGGTGCCGCCCACGTTCTCTCGTTCCGGCGTGCGCGGGATGTTCCCTGCACCGGGTGCGAGCGTCGAAAAGATCGGATCGAGATGTTGCACCACCGGCTTGGGACCGCCAATCATCATGCAGTAGCCGCGGTCCAGCCCCCATACCCCTCCGCTCGTCCCTACGTCGACATAGGCAATGCGCTTCGTGGCGAGTTCCTTCGCGCGCCGGATATCGTCCACGTAATAAGAGTTTCCCCCGTCGATGAGCACGTCGTCCGCTTCAAGATGCGGCAGAAGGTCGGCGATCATCGTATCAACCACAGCCGCGGGGACCATCAACCAGACGGCCCGAGGTTTCTCCAGCCGCTTCACCAAGTCCGCAAGAGACGATGCCGCAATGGCCTTCTCTTTGACGACCTCCTCCATGGCTTTCGGCGACCTGTCAAACACCACGCACTGTTGGCCTCCCCGCAGCAGCCGCCGCACCATGTTCGCGCCCATTCTCCCAAGACCAATCATGCCGATTTGCATAAGGACTCCTTTGTTGTCATGCGACGTGTTGCGATGGCGCTCCTGGCCCTAGCTCGCCTTCGCAAGGACTGCGCTCTTGGACGAGATTACTGCCAGGAGTTCATTCCACGACTTCACAAACGACTTCGCTCCGTCCTCTTGTAGCTGGGCGGCCAACGCCTCGATATCGATGCCGGCCAGTGAGAATTGCGCCAAGACATTTTCGCAGTCGCCGCCGTCCGCCGGCAGGATCGTGTCTAACTGGCCGTGATCCGCGAGGGCTTTCAAGGTATTCTCCGGCATGGTGTTCACCGTAAAGGGCGCGGCCAAGGCCTTGACGTACAGGACATCGGACGCCTTGGGATCTTTGGTTCCCGTGCTCGCCCACAGGAGCCGTTGGGGACGGGCGCCGCTGTTGAATGCGCGCTGCCATCGACTTGAGGCCAGCAGTCCGCGGTAGGCCTTGTAGGTGCGCTTGGCGATCGCGATCCCAAGATGGTTCTGCAGCGAAGCCGTGACTTTCCCCGCTACCGCGGCGTCCCAGCGGCTGACGAAGAGCGAGGCCACAGACGCTACCACAGGCTTGAGTCCCGCTTCTATGCGTCGTTCGATGCCGCGCAGAAAGGCGTCGGCCGCCGCCACATACTGCTCGCGTGAGAAGAGCAGCGTGACGTTGATCGGGACACCGGAGAAGATCGCCTCCTCGATGGCAGGCAATCCCTCTTTCGTGCCGGGAATCTTGATGAACAGGTTTGGCCGTCTCGCGCGTGCGTGGATCTCCTTGGCTGCGGCGAGTGTGCTTGCGGTGTCGTGGGCCAGTAACGGCGATACTTCAAGCGAAACCCACCCATCCACCCCATCCGTTTGGTCGTACACCGGTCGAAACAGATCAGCGGCCTTGACGATGTCCTCCAAGGCTACCTCATAAAACAGCGCCTCTCCCGAATTGCCCTTCCTCACTTTGTCACCAATCGCAGCGTCGTAGGCGGAGCTGTTCTTGATGGCTTGATCGAAGATCGTGGGATTGGAGGTGAGCCCGGTCACTGACAGTTCGTCGATGTAGGATTTGAGCGTACCGCTGATCAAGAGATCACGGGTAATGTTGTCGAGCCACAGGCTCTGGCCCAGATTATGTAACAATTGTGTGGCTTTCATCTTGTCACCTCTGTTTTTGTCACCTCTGTTTTAGGAATGCGCAACGGATATGACAATGGGCATGATCCCCAGGGGCAGTCCAATGTCGCGCCCCTGTCGGTTAGGGTGTGTCCACGATGACGTTAAGGCAGGCGAACCATGGTGATCCGCATAGGGTGTCCGGCCATCAAAGTATAATCAGAAGGATGAGGGGAGAAGAACTGTCAGAATTGACAGGAGGGGGGTTGGAGGTGGACGGGCGCCTTTCTGCTCAAGCGATGGATAAACTGCAGAGCCCTATCGCGGCTTGGCTCCGCAAACTTGGTGTCGGAGGTGGATAGGCCATTGCTGCTCACGCGAGGGGTAGAACCGCAGTGCGGTGTCACTCCTTGGCTCCGCAAACTTGATCGATCCGGGGCTTTGCCCGAATCGATCTTCGAACACTGCGTCTCGCCATCGCCAAGAGGCGATCGGAGTGACAACGCCCTGCACCCCTCGCAAGTCGCAGCCTAAGTCCTATCCACCTCTTGGGAGCGAGAAGCAAGCGAGCTTGGAAAGACCATTTAAGTTGGGAGAAAAAAGAATTGGCTACTTATCGGACGCAGTCACAGTCGCGGGATGTCGCCAGGCGGCCCAGTAGAACAGCAGTGCCAAGAGGAGATACCCCGCGGCCCAGGTGCCGCCGGTGCCCCAGCCCGGGTGAAGCACCGTGTCCGATGGCATCCACCGATAGCTGTGCATGAGGCCCACCCAGGAGAAGCCCGCTGCCACGAGCATGCAGACGCCGGCCCAGCCAAATTGCCGCTCGATAATGAACACTGTCATGGCGGCGAGCAGCATGGCGGAGAGAATCTGCCCCTGCTCGAGCGCGAAGGCCCCGCCCAGATAGATGTCCGCCCGCGCGAAGATCGGCAGGAGGTCCGGCGTGAACGGCCGATCGACGGTGGCGAGTCCAGCCGCTCGAAGACTGGTCTTGATCAACTGCGCGCCCCAGCCTGCGATGCCAGGCAAGAGTCCCACGATCACGGCCGGCGCATGTTTCATGGGCGTGGCCTGGAATGCTTGCGCTCCGATGACGATCCCAATCCACAGCACGATGGCCATACCGGCTTCGATCGGAATGATGGCGGCGACAACCGCCGCCGCGCCGGTCACGCAAAGGAGCGCCATCACGACGCCGTTGAGCCAGGAATAGCCGATGCGGGCGCCCATCGCTTTCCATCCCGGATGGCCGATGTAGATGGTGGTCGGAAAACAGGAGCCGCAGACCGCCGCCACAACAGAGCCGACCCCATTAGCCGCGAGGCAGGGGGCCGTGGGGTACGCATCACCGGCCGCCTCGGCGCTTTCCAGATTTTGCAGACTGCCCACGAGATTGAACAGGCCCATCGGCAGGATGACGTTGAGTTGCGTGAGCAAAATCTCACGAGATTGCCAGAGGGCATCGATGAATATCCCTGGTGGATGCCAACCGAGCGGTGCCACCGCCTGCGAGAACGTAGCGTCATTGAGATGGACCAGGCCGGTCATCCAGGCTAGCGCGGTCCCGACGAGGACCGCGAGCAGGCCGCCCGGGATCGGAAATTCGACGCGGCCGAAGTACGTCAATAAGATGATGCCGAGCGGGACAAGCGCGACCACCGGATATTCATAGGTACGGAAGAGAAAGCCGAGCGCGATGAAGGTCAATCCGATGCCGGCGAGTGTGGAGAGGAGCGCCGCCCGCGGCAGCCAGCGGCGTAGTGGATTGGCCAGCACGCTGCCGATCAGTTCGATGATTCCCGATCCCAGACAGGCGACGAGGCCCGCTTGCCAGGACAACGTGATCGCCTCGTCCATGGTCGCACCACGGTCGAGCGCGATCAATTTCACCGGCAGCATGACGAGAAAGACGTGCGCGAAGAGGCTGACCGTGTTGATGCCGTAGGGGAGCGCCGTGCGATCGTCGCGTCCCTCTCGGACGCCCAAACGATAGGCGAGCCAACTATAATAGACGTTGCCGACGATGAGGCTCAGGGCCACGGCCGGAAGGATGCGCCCGTAGACGAGTGTCGCAGGATAGTCCAGCAGCCCCCGGCAGAGCCCCACGACAAGGAGAATCTGAATGAGATTGTCGAGCGCCAGCCCGAGCAACCCGTCGACATCTTGCCGCACGAACCAGCGGGGCCGTAGCGATGGATTGGAATGGTGACGGTCTGCTTCGAGCATCGAGCGGGCGTACAGTACGCGAACTGTCGCTCGTTGACAAGCGTTCGTGCCGAAGCGCGACCCCAGCTCTCAAATCGCACATCTCAGCTCAGAGTCGTTCATGGCGATCGCGAGCATGGGTGGGACGGCTTGAGTTCCCGTCCACCGTCATTAGCTTTTTCTGCTCGTCTTTGCCGAGATGGCGGAGATCAACTGCTCCATGCGGGCGCTCTTGCACGCTGGACACGTGATCTTGCCGCGGTCGTGTTCGCTCATGCTGAGATTCAGCTCCGACTCCTTGCCGCAATCCAGGCATTTATATTCATAGTTTGGCATCGGATGACCCTCCTGTTCGGCCCACCTGACAGTAGCGCTGATTCTACGCCCTGCGAGCCACCTGGGTGACTGTCGGATGCCCTAGCCGAGTCGCCTGCGCCATCGGCCCGCGAGATCGTAGACTTCATCGCATGAGGAAGGCAGAATAGGCCGGGATGCCAAGGAGGCATGATCATGAAGATGCTCACGATTGTGTGTCGAGAGAAGTTCGAGGATGAGGTGCTCGTCATGTTCACCAGTTTGAAAATTTCGGGGTACACCGTGGTTCACGGGGTGGGCGGGAGCGGTGAAACCGGCGCAGTCTCGGTGACGCATGCCGCTCACGATCGAAACAAGCTGATCCTCGTGGCGCTCGACGATGATCGGATGGCCATGCTCGTCAAAGCGGTGAAGGAGGTGCAAGCCAGGCTGGTACAGGAGAATTTGGGACACCCGGTGGCGTTCAAGGCTTTCCTCCAGCCTTGCGAACCGATCGTCTAGAGGAAGACCACAGTGGGTTGAATGGGCAGCGAGAGGTGGTGGTTATTCGACCAAGGCGGGAAATTTTGCGGCTAGGGCGGCTATGTAGTATTGGATCAGTTGACCTTCCTGCTCGGTGAGATCGGCTGTCGCGACATTCATCTCAAGAAGTGCTTCGCATGCCGCCACAAACCTGTTGATGTCTCTGCCGTGAGGACTCATGAGGGGACCGCCTTTCTGCGACAGAGTCGGCGCTCGGGGCTTCCGGGAGGCCGTCGACAGTGGGACGTAGTGGTGAGTTTCAAGAGTATACCATCCCGCTCGTAATTGCAAGAAAATGACAAACGTGAAACCCCTGGAGTGAAGGCGGTGCGAAACCGCAAACATGTTCAACAACGCACAGAATTCATGGTGTATGGAGTGAGCCACTCTGTCGTCCGTCGGTGCCGCGTGTTCCGGCCTCGACGGACGAAGAGCGTGCTGTAGAAGGAACGCCTCAGGCTTTTTCTTTCACCCGCAGATCGTTCTTCACGGATTTCACGCCGGGCACTTGCCAGGCCGACCAAGACGCTTGCGCACTGGTCGTGAGGTCGGGCACTTCGCCGCTCAACGAAACCACGCCTGCATTCGTCTGGGCCTTAATGCCGGCGTTCTTCAGTTGTGTGTCTTTCGCCATCTGTTCGTTCACGCGAGCCGTGATCGCGTCATCCTTGTCATCGGTCGCCTCACGCTTGGATGGTGCGACGACTTGCAAATCGTTCTTGACCGTCTTCGCGCCATCGATGCCCTTGGCAACGCCTTCCGCGGCCTGCTTCGCCCCATCGGAATCGACCTTCCCGCGGATCGTCACTGCGCCGTCGGTGGTCGCAACACTGATGTCGCTGCCCTTCACTCGGGAATCGGCAAATAGCGCAATTTTGGTCTTGGCTGTGATCCACGAGTCGCTCATGTTCTTCTCATCGGCCTTGCCGAACACCGAGCCGGCGATGAGCGCCCCACCGAGTACCGAAGCTGTACAGAACGTGACTGCCATCTTTGTGTGCATCATCTTCTCCTTAACCGCAAAGTAAAAGTGTGTTCATGTGTCGTCTTGCGTGCTTGCCGTCATGCAAAGGGACTCTTCTTCTTTCCCTCGGTATTGGTGGCCGGCTTCGCATGCCATGCCTCCGCCCACTTCATCAGCTCACTCTTCTTGTCCCCATATCGCTCTTGGACCTTGCCGACAAACTTGTCATAGCTCCCATTGATTTCCGTCAAGTCGTTGTCGGTAAATGCCCCCCACTTCTTTTTCAATTCGCCTTTGAACTGCATCCATCGTCCTTTGAGTTGATCAGCGTTCATCTCATTCTCCTCCCTTCTCCTGCTTGTGCCCATGGACATGAGTGCCAGTGTTCATCATCCCTTTCTCTCTCAAGTCCTCTCGTATGGTGTGAAAGTGAACCCGACAGGCCTCTGACGCAGTGGCGGCGTCCTGGCCGCCTCCATCAGCGGACCATGACACCACACCAGGCAACGAATCAGAGCGTCACTGTGCAAACACGGCGGAGACTGGGGAATCGTTCTCGCTGGGAAGCAATCGGAAGCGGGAGGATAGGACAGTCAACGGAGCGTCACACCAGGATTCACCTTGGGCGCTATGGACGCAGGAGTCAAGTCCTATTTATGGCAGCTCCCTGGCATGCCTGATACGACGAAGCCATCCAATGTCCACCGGACCTTCCCCTTAATAGCGCTTGACTCCTCTGCTCAATGCGCTCAGGGTGATCCTATGACGTATTGAGCCACGCCGACTTTCCTATTCTTCGCGCCACTGCGTACCCTCCCTGCGCGATTGATTCCCAGGTCTCCGCCGCTTCTACGCCAGAGTGTCCTTAGCAACACCACGTGACCGGAGGCGATTCCGCCTTCTAGCGAGAGTTGCTCCAACGGGATGATGCATCTCGTGCGCTTCCAATCACCGAAAGTGAGGATGACATGATTACGATGACGTCAGTGGCTGAAGAAAAAATCCGAGAGCTGATGCAAGAAGAGAAAGATACGATTGGTCTTCGCGTGTTTGTGAAAGGCGGCGGCTGCCATGGCTACCAATACGGCATGGCGTTCGAGTCCAAGATAGGCGAGGACGACACCGTCATCGAAAAGGGTGACGTCAAAGTCATCATGGATTCGCAGAGCGCGCCGCTGCTGGCCGGCTGCGAAGTCGATTTTCAAGACACGGTGCAAGGGTCCGGCTTTGCCATTAAGAACCCGCAGGCCAAAACGACCTGTGGGTGCGGTAGTTCATTCAGCGCATGACTCGCTGGTGCGCAGCACGCTAGAGGAGGGTGGATCCATGGAAACCGTATCAATCATCGGAACACAAAATAAAAAAGGCCAGGTCATCACCGACCCCCGCGTGATGATGAACGAAGCGCCTCGCACGGCATCGTTCTTTACCGGCAGCGAAGTCATCAAGGAGGCCGTCAAACGCGCCAACGTCGATATTATGGTGGCCTATCCCATTACGCCCCAGAGCGAAGCGGCCGCTCTCTGCGGCGAACTCTTTGCCGAGGGCTATATCGGCGACTACTTCCGCGGCGAGAGCGAATTTGCCGTGATGTCGCAATGCGCCGGCTCTGCGTTCGGCGGGGCCCGGGTCTTCACGACGACCGCAGGGCCCGGCACGCTGCGCGCAATGGAAAACTTCCCAATGTGGGCCGGGGCACGCTTGCCGATCCAATGCATCGTCACCTGCCGAGGCATCAATTCACCCCTCTCGATCCAGCCGGACACGATCGAGATCGCTTATCTAATGAACACCGGCATGCTGGTCTGGCATGCGGAGACGGCTCAGGACTTTTACGACTGGATTCTCAAAGGCTACATGGTCTCGGAAGAGCCGGATGTGCATTTGCCCTTGGCCCTCTGTTGCGATGGCTTTTTCGTGACCCATACGAAAGATACCGTTGATCTGACCCCCGCCGACATGTGCCTGCCGCCCTACGATCCGTACCGGTCGCCGGTCCCCTGCATGGACATGGAATGTCCGCCGGTCCGCATGATGCGCGATCCGTTCGTGATGAAGAGCAATTACATCAGCTACGCCACGCATGCGAGCTGGCAACAGGAAATCTGGGCTGCGGCGGAACGGTCCCGGAAGCATACGATCGCCTGGCTGGACGGACTGATCGACACCGAAAACACCGATGCCGACGTGCTCATCGTGACGTCCGGAACGGCGGTCTCCCAAGGGCGTGAAGCCATCCGTCTGCTAGCCGATGAAGGCATCCGTGTGGGGCTGGTGAAGGTCAAGACACTCCGGCCTTGGCCGCAGGAAGAACTCCGGGAAGCCACCAAGCATGCCACACATATCATTGTGCCCGAGTTCAATGTCATCGGGTGGATGGCACGGGAGATCAAAGCAACGATCCCCCGCCCCGAGCGAGTCATCGCCGGACCGCGCGTGTGCGGAGGCATGACCATGCCGCCGGAAATCATCGTGGAAGAAATCAAGAAGGCCCTCGGCGTCCGATCCGGGGTATTGGCCGGACGCGGGGGTTGAGCCGGGAACGCAGGGGCCGACCAGACGAAAACATTTGCTTATCGGCGCGCCTGCGCCGACCTACAAGAGAGGATGGTGTCAGATGAGTCTCAATTATGTGAAGTTTTCACCAGGGTTTGAAGCGTTCATGCCGAAAGAATACCGCGACATGGTGGAGCACGGGCCATTCGGGAAGAAGACCACGGTCTCGCAGATGGGGAGTTTCAAGGAAATTCTCGAGGAACATCCGATGTGCGCCGGCTGCGCCATGACCCTGTTCATTCGGCTGGCCATCGTCGCGTTCCCGAATCCCGAAGACACGATCACGGTCGGAACGGCGGGATGCGGCCGGCTAGCGATTTCGCAAGCGGCTATTCCCTTCGTGTACGGCAACTACGGCGACCAAAATGGCGTCGCCAGCGGCTTATCGCGTGGATTGCGCATCCGGTTCGGAGACCAGCCCAAGGATGTCGTCGTGATGGCGGGTGACGGCGGCACGGCCGACATCGGATTCCAGCAAGTGCTCCATTCCTGGTTCCGCAAGGAGCGGTTCACGACGATCATGCTGGATAACGAGGTCTACGGCAACACGGGCGGACAAGAAAGCGGCATGACGACCAGAGGCGCGGTCCTCAAGATGGCGCCGCTCGGCAAGAAGTTCGAGAAGATGGACATGGTGGCCATGGCCAAAATCGCCGGCTGCGCCTATATCGCCACCGTTGTACCCAACAATCCGCGGCGTGTGGAGAGCTGTATTAAGAAGGCGGTGCTGATCGCCCGAGAGGTCGGTCCGACCTATATTCAAGCCTATACGTCCTGCAATATCGAATATGCGATCCCGACCGACCAGGTGATGGCGGATGCCAAAACCGTCGAGGATGATCGCTATAAATTTGCCGAATATGTCAGCGATGAGGCCAAGGAATATCTGACGGCGCGGTACGGGTACAAAGAGTTTGTCCAGAAACCGGCAGCGGCGGTCACACATGCCTAATCACGAAAGCTGAATCGTCTACCGTCACTGACGGTGGACGAGTACTCACGAGGTGAATAATGGCACACGCACACACACCGATGACGCTCGAGAAGCCTTCATTACGGTACACGCTGAGCTACGGCATGCGGCTGGACAAGGTCAAGATACCGGAGCCGGCACATCCTCAGGCATCGCTCGCCCTGCCGGACGGTTCGTCGGGCAGGATGACGCTGCAGGTGACAAATGGCACGGCGGATGAAATCAAGGCACAGTTGCTCGAACGCGTCGACGCTTTTTTTCAGGAGCATGCCGGCGGGTGAGTCCGACTATCAGAGGCGGGGCGCCGCCTCTGATGTCCATTCAGATAGCTCATCAGGAGTCCACAGACCATGCAGACGCTGGACATCCATCGTCCTGAGATGCCCGATCTTCAGTTCGTGCTGTTGGTGACGGCACTCTGTACCTCACGGCTGACCGTGCTCAACATTCCGAGCACACTCCGCACCTCGATGTTTGACCGTTGTTGGGCGCTCATCCACGAGAGCCCGCCTCCCCGAAGGACGGAGCAGCGGGTGTTAGACTTGCGGCCATGGACCGAATTGACCGTCGAGGCGATGGCGGAGACCATCCGCGTGGGCCTGACCGAGGCGGGCATCCACACGCTGGCGTGGGATCATGTCGCCAGCGAACCGAGACGCGCCAGCACGCCGGAAGCACAAATCCTCATCGATCGCCTCTCGCATCTTTTTCCGCACCCGTCCGAGGCCAAAGACGCCGCAAGCGGAGAGGTGGTCGTGGAAACAGAAGCCCCTCGGGAGCAGGGACCTGACGTCCTGCAACTCCTGGGTGAGATGGCCGCATTGATGGCCAAGTTGGCACCCGCCTTGGAACGCCGCGCTGCAGACCTCAAGGGAGAAGGAAAACCTGACGCGTTGGTCGAGACGTTACGGAAGGGCGCAGAGCTCATGCACGACAGCGGGGACATGTTCCTGGCCTGGGCCCAGCACTATGCCGAGCTCAGCGACAACACGGCCTCCTAGTGCTCCATGCGTGTCAAAACAGTTGGGAGTCCTCGGTGTCCTTCACACATCATCAGGAGGTTCGATGCCGTCGTCCATTGTCGTCTTTGAAGTTCCCCGGGCCGAGAACGAAACCGTATTTCTTCTGCGTGTCGTGCAAGCCGCTCTGAAGGCATATCGGAACACTGACCATAAGAGCGTCCAGGTGGAGACTCCATCGAATCCTGCTCATCGCTTCAGTACCTCGACACCATTTCAGCCTCTGCACCATCCTGAGCCTGAGCCTGAGCCTGTGTCCCGTTAGTCATCGGACAGGATTGGTTGATCCGCTACCGTCCCTGAAGACAGGCTTCGACTGCACCGACGTCGCCGCGCTCCATGGCGACCTGTACCCGCAGTGACTCAGCATCGCGGTTTATGGACGCCACTGCCAGAGGCTTTCCGTTTTTGCGATACGCCACCAAGCAATCGCGATCCGCGATGCGTCCTCTTATGCTGACGTCATCCCATGCCTGCGCAAAGCCCACGTAGCCGATCGTCACGTCGTAATGGGCGCTCCAGAAAAATGGCACGGTCGTGTACGGCTGATGGTGACCCAGGATATTGTGTGCGGCGGCTTGACCATGCTGCTCGGCCACGACCCAGTGCTCGACCCGTATGGAAGTGCCGGTGTAGCGGTCCGGCCAGCGTGCGATGTCGCCGGCGGCCCAAATCTCCGGGATGCTCGTGCGCAAGTGTTCATCCACCAGTACACCGCCGTCGATCGCCAACCCCGCTTGCTTCGCCAGTTCCATATTTGGTCGGACACCAATCCCGACGACCACCAGGTCGGCCTCGAGCATCGTCCCGTTCTTGAGTGTGATGGATTGCTCGGCGATCGACGCGACGGTCTGTCCCAGGTGGAACTGCACGCCATGTTGCTCATGCACCTCGCGTACGAAGCGGCCGAGCTCGGCGCCAAGCACGCGCTGCATGGGAATCTCCTCTGGCGCCACCACGTGCACGTCGAGATTTCTTGATCGGAGGGAAGCCGCGACTTCCAATCCGATGAAACTGGCACCGACAATCACCGCCCGTCGCGCCCGCGTCGCGCGCTCGATGATCGTGCGGCTGTCGCTCAAGCTCCGCAGATAGTGGACGTGCGGCAATTGGGCGCCAGGAACATCCAGCCTGATGGGCGACGCTCCGGTGGCGAGCAATAAGGCTCCGTAGTCAAGACGGCGGCCGTCGTCGAGCTCGACCGAGCGCTGGTCGGGGAGGAGGCGGACCACGCGGCGGGCCGTGAGCAGATCGATTCTGGTGTTCTGGTACCAATCCGGCGGCCTGAGCGGGATCCATTCCTCCGGAGCGGTGCCGGCCAAGTAATCCTTCGAAATGTTCGGGCGGTCATACGGACCGTCTTCATCGGCCGAGATGATGGTCACCGGTTGTTGATAGCCCCTACGCCTGAACATCTCCGCGGCGGCAAATCCGGCCGCCCCGCCTCCCACAATGACGACGGATGACGGGACGGAGACGGACAGCGCGGGGGCAGCAGGCGGTGATGTCGTCCCTGTCACAAACAGTCGATCGCCACGGCGTTCAACCCTGTAACAGGGCACCGGATCGATGGCCGGAGCAGACACGGCTTCTCCCGTTTCGGGTCGAAAACAGGCGTGATGCCAAGGACAGCGAACAGTCGATCCGTCGAACAGGCCTTCGGCCAGAGGGCCCCCATAGTGCGTGCACTTGGCCCCCATGGCATGCACGGCCGTGCCCTTGCGCACCAATAGCACCGGTTCTCCGTTGAAGTGGCCGAGGAACATGCTCCCGTCGCGGAGCTCGCTCGATGCCGCTCCATCTGTGCCTAGATCGGGGCCAGAGAGCGGCCCTCCGCCGGTGTCACTCATTGGTGCTTCCTCCTGCTGGGGTCGAATCTACACTACCTTGTGTCGTCTCGACGAGTCGCCAGAGGCTCAATGGCCATGATGGTCTCGTAGAGTCGTTCGCCGGCTTCATTTTTCGACACGAACGCCGAGGCGCCGGCTTTTTGCATCAATTCCCGGACTTGAGGTGTATCATTGACAGAGACCGCAATAATGACCGTCCCGGGTTGTGCCTTCTTGATCTGCTTTGTCGCTTCGATGCCGTCCATCCGTGGCATATTGATGTCCATGACGATGACGTCCGGCATCCGTTTCGTCGCAATGGACACGGCTTCCCGGCCGTCTGCCGCCTCCCCGATGATGAATAAATCAGGATACGCGTCCAGCACGGCTCGAAGTCCTTGGCGGACCATGGCATGATCATCCACCAATAACACACGCCGCACGCCGGCCGCTTTCGGTGGCGGTGGATGCACATGTCGTTCATTCCCAGACGTGTCTGTAGAAGATGCCACCGTTGATGTAAATGGCAGTCCCAACGTGACAGTAGTTCCCCTGCCTGGCGTGCTCTCGACTCGCAGCCACCCTCCGAGCTCCTCCATGCGCTCTTTGATGCTGAAGAGTCCGAAGTGTTGGCCCGGTTGATGGGGCTCAAGCCCATCAACCTTGAAACCCTTCCCCTGATCCTGGACGGCAATGGTCAAGAGATGATCCGCCACATCGAGCGTCAAAGTTGCCTTATTAGTCTCGGCATGCTTCGCGGCATTGATGAGTAGCTCGCGGGCAGAATGAAACAGCAGAATCGCTTGGTTTTCTGATAATGCGAGCTCGGATCTTCCGAGCCGGACGTCGACCGTCAGATGATGCTTCTTCATCTGATCCGCCAACCATTGGAGCGCCATCGGCAAACCGAACTGGTGCAGCACCGGCGGGCTCAACTCCGCGATCAGCGTCCGCGTGTAATCGAGCGCCTTGTCCAGTGTCTGGTCGATCTCTTCAAGCGTGTCGGCCACGGGACCGCCAGGGTTCTGCATTTGTGCCTGCGTTTGGGACAACTTCATTTTGCCGAGCACGAGCAGTTGGGCGAGATAATCATGTAGCTCAGTGGCCATGCGTTTGCGCTCCCGCTGTTCTGTCAAGGTGAGCGCCTGAGCCATGGTGCGCAATCGGGCTTGGGTGTGGAGCAGCTCGTGGGTGCGCTTCTGCACCAACCGTTCAGCGGTGTCCTGGAATCGAATCTCGGCGTCCTTGCGTTCCTGCACGGCCGCGGCCAACGCCAGGGCCATGACCGTCGTCACGGCGAGAAAGGCTTGCCCGAGCAAGAGCGCCTCATTTTCGGAGTCGGTGGTGAAGGGACCCCGACCATGGATGGTGCCCCACGTGGCCCAACCAGCCAATAGGACGGTGAGCGTGGCGGTCTCTCGGGGACCAAAGCGGAACGCCGCCCAAATCAGCACGGGCACGAGCATGAACTGAAGCGGATACTTGTGCTTCGTATGGATGAAGGGTCCAAAAATCGCTTCACAGGTCACGAGGAGCACGAGCAAGAGGAGGCCGAGCTCGAGTTGTTCTCGACTGGTCCATGCAATGCGAGGACGCTGTGCCCACAATAAGATAGCCGGTGTGAGGATCAGGATCCCGGTCGCATCGCCCATCCACCACGTGAGCCAAATGATGGGGTATTCATTCGGTAATGCGTAATGCCCGATCGTCAGGCTCGTGATGCCGATCGTCGCGCCTACCGTCGGACTGAGCAACCCAGCGAGAAAGGCGGCTTTCAGTATATCCGGCGGGGATTCAAACGCGCGAAGCCCATGCGCAAACTTTTGCATGAGCCACGCGCCAAGCATCCCTTCGAGGGTGTTCCCGACTGCGATGCTCGCAGACGTGAGCATCGTTCCCGCCGTGGTGACATTGACCAGGAATGCGCCGGCTAAGATGGCCGGCCAGATGGAGAACCCCAGAATCAGGAAAAGCGCGACCGCCATTCCGGCTGGGAGCCATACCGGCGAGGCACTGACATGCACAGAGGCGAAGCCGAGGCTGAGCTTGCCCGCCAAGAAATAGGCGCAGATGATGACCATCCACGCCATCACTTTCACGGCAGGGTGCTGAGAGGCCAGAGCCGGCATGGTGATATTGTGCGACGAAAAAACTCACTATAAAGGAAGGGCACCCTTACGATCCAGTCTCAATGTAGGCGCTCGCGCGGCTGTGCGCTTCGCTCTCCTGCTCTTTGCCATGAGCTGGGGCGTCTCCTCATGATTGACAAGTCTTCGACCTGCGCTGACAATGACGCGCGTGTCAGCACACCCACCGATCCAGATACGAGTCGGCCAGCCGACAACAGCCAGGTCGGACGATGAACCGACCTTCCCTCCGTACGATGGCCCGCCGTTTTTCTCCTTTGGGTTCAGACCGTTCTTCCTTGGCGCCGCCTTGTTCGCCGGCGTTGCCGTGCCTGCCTGGATACTGATCTTTGCCGGTGTGATCGGCTCCAACTTTCTTTATGCTCCACGCGAGTGGCACATCCACGAGATGCTGTTCGGGTTTTTGCCTGCCGTGATGACCGGCTTTCTCCTGACGGCGATTCCAAACTGGACCGGGCGGACTCCGTTGAGAGGCATGCCGTTGGTGTCGTTGTGGGTCTTGTGGCTGGCCGGACGGCTGGTGGTCGCAACCCCGGGGCCGCTTCCGTTGATTGCCACTGTCATCGATGCGAGCTTCCTTGTTGTGTTGGCCGCGATCATTTGGCGCGAGATTGCTGCCTCAGGAAGTTGGGCCAGGTCGCCGATCGTCGTGTTGATCAGCCTGTATGCCATGAGCAATATTCTGTTCCACGTATGGGGTCTACGTGGCATGGCGACGGACATGCCGGAGCGTGTGGCGCTTTCGGTCATCCTCTTGTTGTTGACGATCATTGGTGGACGAGTCACGCCGGCGTTCACCGGCGAGTTCGTTGCAGAGCAGCACATCAGCGCGCGACCTGCGCCCTTTTCCCGTTTCGATGGTCTGTCGATGTTCATGGTCCTTGTGGCCGCCTTGGCGTGGAATGTCCAGCCTGACGGAGGGGCGGCGGGGGCGCTGTGTGTCGCGGCTGGCGTGGCGAACCTCATTCGTGTCGCTCGTTGGCGAGGGTGGCTGGCATGGCACGAGCCGTTGGTGTTGATTCTCCATATCGGCTATGGGTGGGTGGCGCTATCGCTGCTGGCTCTCGGAGGCTCGGTTCTTGGTGTTCTGCCGGCAGGAAATGCCGTGCATGTCCTCACGAGCGGTGCCGTCGGTGCGATGACGCTGGCGGTGATGACGCGTGCGAGCTTGGGCCATACGGGTCGCGCGCGGCATGCCGGCCCCATGACCGTGGTCATCTATGGATTGGTCAATCTTGGCGCGGTGCTACGGGTCGTTGCACCCGCTTCCGACGCTCCCACAGCGCTGACGAATCTCCTGCTCGGCATGGCAGCGGTCGCGTGGAGCGGCGCCTATCTCCTCTTCGCCCTGGTCTATGGACCGATGCTCATTCGTCCCAGCCTCGACGAGTAAAAGCTCGCAGCAGGGAGACACCGTTTTCGCTTGCACCTCTCGCTGTTATGAGCCGAGCGGTTGTTTCGATCGCAAGCGGAGCACGGCCAGTGAGCGGGCTTCGAGATCATACTGATCCCCCCCTCTCAAGAGCGTGACCGGCTTTCCGTGCCTATCATAGAGGGCGGTGTCGAACACCGGTTGCCATCGCACGCCGCGCTTGTGTGCGGGCAACGTGAACGGCCTGGGCTCGTGGTGCGCGTTGAGCAGCACGAGGAACGTTTCGTCCTGAAGCGGTCTTCCCTTCGAGTCTTTCTCGTCCATGGCGTCGCCGGCCAACCGGACACCGAGGCACCGCACATAGCCTTGGGCCCAATCGTCATCCGTCATTTCTTTTCCGTCGGGCCGCAGCCAGTAGAGATCTTTGACTTCCGCCCCGCGGATACGGCGGCCCTGGAAGAACCGGCGGCGCCGAAAGACCGGATGTTTCTGCCGCAGCGCGATGAGGCTCCTCGTGAAAGTCAGGAGCGCCTGTTGCGGTTTGTTGAGGGTCCAGTCCACCCAGCTGATCTCACTGTCCTGGCAATAGGCATTGTTGTTGCCACGCTGCGTCCGCCCCATTTCGTCGCCGCTGCAGAGCATCGGAACCCCTTGTGACAAGAGCAACGTGGCCAGCATGTTGCGCTTCTGTCGTTCGCGGAGCGCTACGATCGACGGTTTCGTCGTCGGCCCCTCCACGCCGCAGTTCCAGCTAAGATTGTCGTCGGTGCCGTCACGATTGTCTTCCCCGTTGGCTTCGTTGTGCTTCTGGTTGTACGAGACGAGATCGTGCAAGGTGAATCCGTCGTGCGCCGTGACGAAATTGATGCTCGCGTGAGGCCGGCGGCCGCCGCCTTCGTAGAGATCGCTGCTCCCGGACAGCCGATAGGCCAGCTCCGCCACTTGCCCGCCGTCGCCTTTCCAGTAACGCCGGATCGCGTCGCGATACCGGCCGTTCCACTCGGCCCAGCCGGCCGGAAAGTTGCCGACCTGGTAGCCGCCCTCCCCCAAGTCCCAGGGTTCGGCGATCAGTTTCACCTGCGAGAGGACTGGATCTTGATGAATGATGTCGAAGAACGCGCTGAGCCGGTCGACGTCGTGCAGCTCCCTCGCCAGCGTGGAGGCAAGATCGAAGCGGAAGCCGTCCACATGCATTTCGAGCACCCAGTACCGCAGGCTGTCCATGATGAGTTGCAGAACCCGGGGATGGCGGACGTTCAGCGTGTTGCCGCAGCCGGTGTAGTCCTGATAGAAGCGCGGGTGGTCGGGAACCAGGCGGTAGTACGAGGCATTGTCGATCCCACGGAACGACAGCGTCGGGCCCAGGTGATTACCTTCTCCGGTATGGTTGTACACCACGTCGAGGATGACCTCGATGCCCGCGTTGTGGAGCGCCTTGACCATGGTCTTGAACTCCCAGACGTGGTGGGCACGATCCGACGAGGTCGCATAGCGTATGTCCGGCGCGAAAAATCCGATCGAGTTATAGCCCCAATAATTGGTGAGGCCGCGCTCGATCAGGTGATTGTCGCGGACGAAGTGGTGGACCGGTAAGAGTTCGACGGCGGTGACGCCCACCTGTTGCAGATGTTCGATGACTTCGGGCGTCGCGAGTCCGGCATAGGTGCCGCGCAGGTGTTTGGGGACATCCGGGTGTCGGGCGGTATATCCGTGTACATGTACTTCGTAGATGACCGTCTGATCCCACGGCGTGCGCAACAGCTGGTCGCCGCCCCAGGTGAACGCTTGGTCGACCACGACACATTTGGGTATGAAGCCGGCGTTATCACGATCGTCGAGCGAGAGATCGGCTTTTGGATCACCGATCCGGTACCCGAACAACGCATCCGACCAGTCGATATTGCCGGCAATTGCCTTCGCGTACGGATCGATCAGGACCTTGGCGGGGTTGAATCGAAGGCCGACTTCGGGCTCGTACAGGCCGTGGACACGGTAGCCGTACAGTTGTCCTGGCCGTATCTCGGGTAGGTACACGTGCCAGACGAAATCAGTGCATTCTTCGATCCGAATACGGTGCGTTTCCTGAGGACTGTCCGTTCTCCCGAAGAGACAGAGCTCCACCGCCGTCGCATTTTCAGAGAACAGCGCGAAATTCACTCCCTCGCCGTCCCACGTCGCTCCCAAGGGATAGGGACTCCCAGGCCAGATTCTCATAGGGCTATGCTCTCTTTGTCCGTCGTGATGTTCTACAAATGCCCCGGACAAAACTCGCAGGGCGAATTAGCATATAATGACACACATGTTGGCGGGTGCAATAGTCGTCGGCTTGCCTGTGACTCGGCGGAATCATACACATCTTTTGTATAGGAACGATCATGCTACCTTCTCGCGTCCTTATTATTGAAGACGATCCTCATCTTCTCGACACCCTGTCTTCGACCTTGCGGCTCAAGCTTCCACACGGGCACATCGACACGGCCGACAGCGTCCTGCCGTCCCTGGAGCGGATCAGGTCGATGGACTACGCGGCCGTCCTCTGTGACGCACACCAGCCCCGCCTCGAAGGCATCGGCTTTGTCCGGGCTGTGCAAAAAATTCATCCCGAATGCCCCGTCCTGCTGCTGGTCGAAAAACATCAGGAAGACCTCCTTCGCCAGGCGATGGAGGCGGGAGCTTATGATGTGTTGGTGAAGCCCGTTGAGGAAGGCACGTTACTGTTCGCCGTACGCCGGGCTATTGAAGTCTCTCGACTGCGGTGCCGGGTGAAACGAGAAGAAGCGCAGTTCGTCGCCACGGTGAGACGCACGATGAAAGATCTCGAAGTGTTGTACGGCGCCTATGGGTTGCAGTCGCACTTTGAGGCGTTCATGGGTTCACTGGACGGGGAGAAGGCAGATCTTTCGATAACTGGGTAAATACGCACCCAACAGAAACCGATCATTGTGGGTGCCTCACAGGTTGTACAAGGACATCGAATGTCATGAAAATGCTGACCATTATCTGCCGCGATTCGTTGGAGGCTGACGTACGCCGCCTGTTGAAGGAGCTCGACGTTAAGGGCTACACGGTGGCCTCCGGGCTGGGCGGCAAAGGACAGACGGGGTCGGTCTCGGAGCATGCCTGGACGGGTCGTAACGTCTCATTCATGCTCGCCACCGAGGATGTGCAAGTGGGGGCTCTGGCCGATGCCTTGAAACAGTTATATGTGAAGTTGATTGACGCCAACCATGGCGAAGAAGTGCCGCTCAAAGTCTTTCTGCAGCCCTGCGAAGTTATTCTGTGAACATGAGCGAGCTTGGAGGGACCACATAAAGGAGCAGCAGTGTGATGAATGCGGCGACCTTGCTGGTGCGATGTCTGGAACATGAGGGCGTGCGCTTCATCTTCGGCGTGCCCGGCGAGGAAACGCTTGAATTCACCGATGCCTTGCTGGATGCGCGAATACAGGTCGTCGCGACCCGGCATGAACAAGCCGCGGCGTTCATGGCGGATGTGCATGGCCGGCTTAGCGGGCAGGCGGGCGTGTGCTTTTCGACGTTGGGGCCGGGGGCGACCAATTTGTTGACGGGCGTTGCCGACGCCTATCTCGATCACGCTCCGCTGGTCGCGATCACGGGGCAAGCCTCGCTCAACCGCCGCCATAAAGAGTCCCACCAGTACATCGACGCGATCGCAATGTTCAAGCCGGTCACCAAATGGAATGTCTCCATCCCGCGAGCCGACGTCATTCCGGAAGCCGTGCGCAAGGCCTTTAAGATCGCCCAAACGGAAAAGCCGGGGGCGACGCATCTGGAATTGCCTGAAGATGTCGCCGAGCAATCGATCGCCGATGAGGCCGCGCTGCGACCGCTCGCCGTGCAAGCGCCGGTCATGCCGGAGCCGTCGCCCTCCCAAGTGCAGCGCGCCGTGCACGCCATTTCAGGCGCGAAGCGTCCGGTCATTCTGGTGGGGAACGGCGTGATTCGAAGGAACGCCTCCGAAGTAGTGAGAAGCTTTGCCCGCGCCTTCCAGATTCCCGTCTTGCAGACCTTCATGGCCAAGGGCGTGATGCCTGACAGCGATCCGCTGTCGCTCCATACGCTGGGGCTTATCGCGCGGGACTATGCCGCGGTGGTCATGGAGCAGGCCGATGTGGTCTTGGCCGTCGGCTATGACTTTGTGGAATACGCGCCCTGTTTCTGGAATCCCCGCAGGGACAAACACATTGTGCACGTGGATGGCTTGCCGGCCGAGGTGGACGCACATTACATCGTCGAGGTGGGGGAACTAGGCGATCTGCGCCTGTCGCTGCCGCTGATTCAGAAGCAGTTGTCTTCCTCTTCCGCTTCCTTCGAGTCGTCATGGGCCCGGCAGGCGAGGAAGACGGTCACCGACGGGTTTGATGCCGAGCTCGCTGGTCCTCTTTCGTGGCCGATGCGCCCTCAGCACATCATGCACGAGCTTCGCGCGGTGCTCAGACACGACGATGTGGTGGTGTGCGACGTGGGTGCCCATAAACTCTGGATGGCGCGCATGTTTCCCTGCGAGATGCCGAACTCCTGCATCATTTCCAACGGATTCGCCGCCATGGGGATTGCCGTGCCGGGCGCGATAGCGGCGAAGCTCTTGTATCCGCAGCGCCGGGTGGTCGCCGTCACTGGCGACGGAGGATTCATGATGAACTCCCAGGAGCTGGAGACGGCAATCCGGCTGAAGGTCCCGCTGGTGATTTTGATCTGGCGGGACAATGGCTACGGCGTCATTCGCTGGAAGCAGCACGTCCGTTTCGCCCGAACCTCGTCGGTGGATTTCGGCAATCCGGATTTCGTGCGCTATGCGGAGAGTTTTGGCGCAGCCGGCTATCGCGTGACAGAGCCCACCGAACTCCGTCCAATCCTCGAGCAGGCCTTGCAGCGGGACGTGCCGGCTGTGATCGATTGTCCTGTCGATGACGGCGAAAATCTGCGGCTGACCAAGCGGCTGCAGGCATTGCCTGGCTTGCCATGAGTCGGCCAGAGCAGGACTTATTGCCGAGGCGGGAACTTCTCGAACATCTTGACTGCGCCGTTCCGGATCTCAGCGGACGTTTTCGTCGGGTCGTCCATGACGAGATCGCTTCCAACGCCATGCCAGACCTTGCGCTTCGCTTTCGGATCGTACATGTCCACCACCACCGTGCCTACGTTCACCTTCATCGGAACCTCGGCAGCCGACGGACTTATGGACGACCCATAGCCGGAACCGTATGAAGCCTCATTATAGTCAACCTCCTCGTGGGTCGCTGCATGATAGGTGACCACTAGATCAGGATCTCCTTCCGTCCTCGTGAATCCTTTGCGAGCCATCTGTTCGTCAATGGCTCCCATAATCTGGCGATCCAGGTTGGGGTTCTTGGCCGGCATGCCCTGTCCCCATCCATAGGTGCGGTAGCGGGAGAAGTCCGTGTTCTTGTCATAGTCGACGACAATGTTCGAAGCGCAGGCGCACAACAGCATGAGACCTAGCGCCGCGATCCATCGTGTCCGTTGTTGCGTCACTGAACACCTCTTACCTAATGGGTTTGGTGGCACATGCTACCCGGTCCTGCCTCGCTCTCGCAATCGTTATCAATGCTCATCACCACTGCTCAACTTCGTAACGGGTCCTTGTCGAGCTGACATTGGTCGATGAATGTTTTGGCCATGGTGAATGCGGCAGATTCCGCTTCTTCACGTGAAAAGTACGTCTTCGCCGGAGAACCGTCTATCTCCGTCTTCCCTGCTTTCAGGATCACATACTGGCACGTCCACATGTAGCCTTCCATCCGCGGAAGCAACGTGATGATGCGTCCTCGGTAATGGTAATTGGTCCGCATTTTCGGCATCTCGTTCCTTCCTGCTGACTGCCCGATCAATTTTGCCCGATCAATTTTGATTGTGATCCAATCATGCGGAAGTTAAGCGGGGATTAGGTCAGTCTTAGAACAAGCTTACGGGATGAAGCTTCCTCCTTGGTACTCTTTCTACCCGAGAGACACTACTAGAGGCCGTGACATACACTCCGTGTGACAATAATCTCGCACAAGCTAAGGAAATGTAAGCGATGGTGGCCTAGGAATCTTCTAGGTCGTGCGGGGTCACCACCCGAGTTGGGAGAGTTTGTCTGAGGCTGGGGCGCAATTGTTCCCCACCTTCGAGTTGGCCATCCGTAAGTGTGTGTTCTTCACTGAGGTTTTTCCGTGCCTTCGTGTGTTCTTCGATCGACTCGTCCCCTGGTCTGTCGTTTGCACTTACTCAAGTGCATCACGCACTCCACAGGAAGATGGGTATGGCGATGACCGGTGAACAGATCAGACAAGCATCCGACCAAGCGGCCGGGCCATCCGACAGCGCGGCTTGCGAGAGTAGAGGCTGGCGGCTCATTCAGACCAGGGATTTCGGATTGCTCTGGTGGGGGCAAGTCACTTCTCAAATCGGCGAAGGTCTCAACAAGGTCGCATTGCTGTGGTTCGTGTATGAGTTGACGGGCTCGGCGATGATGATTGCAACGGTGGGCTTGCTGCAGACCGTGCCTCCCTTGTTCTTCGGTCCTCTTATCGGAGTGTATCTTGATCGCCTTCGCAAGAAGCCGGTCATGATTTGGGTGGATCTCATTCGCACGGTGCTGACCTTCCTCATTCCGGCCATGTACGGAGCGGGACTCCTGAGACTCGAAGGGCTCTTTGTGCTTATTTTCCTGACCTCAATGGTGTCGACGGTCTTTGGGCCGGCGTTGGTCTCGGCCGTGCCGTCTCTGGTCCGCCGATCCGAGCTTGTCTCGGCCAATGCGCTCATCCAGGGGACGAACAATATCGGGCTCCTGTTGGGGCCGGCCGTGAGCGGGGTGCTGATTGCATTGATCGGCGCGCAATACGTGCTCTACGTGAATGCGGCCACGTTTTTCATCAGCGCGTTGTGTCTGATCCCGATTCGAAGCAGCGAGACCCTGCGGCAGGAGTCGAAGACCGCGGCGGCGAAATCATTGTGGAGCGATTTGTCTGTCGGCTTCCGCTTCGTCTTCAGCGACCGCTCGACCGTCTTCGTGTTGGTGACCATCTCGGCCCTTTACAATTTGGGAGCGAGTGCCTTTGTCTTCGTCCTGCCCGTGTATGCCAAGGAGTCGCTGCAGGTGGGACCGGCTGAACTCGGCTGGCTCTGGTCTGCCCTGGGGGCGGGGATGCTCGCGGCGTCCTCATGGCTGGCCGTGAAACGGAAGACCGATGTTCAGAGCCGCATGCAAGTTCTCGTCAGGGGGACGACCGTGGGAGGGTTGGCGGTATGCACGCTGAGCGTGCTGGAGTCTCCGATGATTGCGGCGGCATTTGTGCTGTTGGTGGGTGCGGGCGCCGCCGTGCTCAATCCGGTAGTGTGGGCACTGCTACAGGAGGTCACGCCGTCGCACCTGATGGGCCGTGTGCTGACGACGTTCAGCACCGGGTCGATGGCGGCCGCGATGGTGGGCATGTCGGGATTCGGCTGGATCGCGGATAGGATCGGACCGGAGCAGAGTCTGGTCGGGCTCGGGCTCGTGCTCCTGCTGACGGCCCTTGTGGCCCTGCAGTTCTCCCGCCGCGCCCAAGCCGCGAACCTGGCGCCTGCGTGCGCCGCCGCCTAGCACGGCTCCATCACATTCCGCCCGTTCTTTAGGACATTCCGCCCGTTTTTTTGGACGGTGCCTTTCGGTTTCGAGTCGGCTCCTGCCGCCTCCCGTCCATCCCTTCCTGCTCGACGCCTCTGTCTTTCAGCACACAAACACGCTATCGTCTTTCACAGACCAAGGTCGAAACATGCCCACAGAGAAGCGCCTCCTACTGAGCCGTGATTTCGCCTTGATTTGGTGGAGTCAGGTATTGTCACAGGTGGCTGACGGCGTCAGCCGGCTGGCGCTTCTGTGGTTCGTGTACTCCGTGACCGGCTCGGCGATCAAAACCAGTGTCATCGGCCTCCTCCAGACGATCTCGCCAATACTCCTCGGCCCGCTCATCGGCGTCACTGTAGACAGGCTGCCCAAGAAAGCCATTTTGATCATCACTGATGTCACCCGCGGGATCCTCATCGGGTTGATTCCCTGTGTGCTCACGATCGAAGTCTTTACGGTCGACATGCTGTACCTGCTGGTGTTCCTCTATGGTATCGCCACGGCGATGTTTGTGCCGACCCTGTCATCCTCCGTACCATTTCTGGTCGACCGTCCCCGCTACGTCGCCGCCAATGCGATGCTCCAGAGTACGACGAGCATTGGCATCATCATCGGTCCCGCGCTCAGTGGTCTCGGGATCGCCTTTGCCGGCTCACAGGAAGTGCTTTGCGCGAATGCCTTGATCTATTTTGCGTCGGCGCTTTGTCTGGTGCCGATCAAGCTGCCGTGGAGCAAGCCCTCGCATCCGCAGGTCGGTGCGGTTTCGGCGACGCTCCAGGATCTGATGGAAGGCATTCGATACTCGCTCTTCTCCCAACAGACCATTCTGGTGCTGATTCTCTTGGCATCTCTGTACACCTTCGCGGCAGGCGCCTACACGACGTTGTTTCCGGTCTTCGGCAAAAAGATGCTGGCCCTGGGCCCGGTCGAAGTGGGCTATCTCTGGTCGTGGCTCGGCATCGGCTTGTTTCTGGTCTCGCTGGCGCTCGTGCCATTGTCGCAATGGGAGACACGCAGGCGAGTCCAAGTCATCGCGATCTCCTGCGTGATCGGAGGCGTCGCGCTTTGCGGACTTGCCTGGACACAGAGCCTGGTAGTCGCGACGGTGCTTGTCACGGTCGTCGGGATGGGATTTGGGACGTGGACGCCGATTGCTTGGGGCATGATCCAGGAATTCGTGCCGGCCGACATGGTGGGACGCGTCATGGCGATCTACACCGCGGTCGCCACGGCGACGTCACTGGCCGGCATTTCTTTTTTCGGATGGCTGACGGAGCAGGCCAATGAATATATCAGCATGATCGGAATCGGGTGTGTGCTGTTCTTGCTTGGTCTTGCGGCCGCATTGTTCAGCCGCCGGATTGCAGCTGGAGGCGATTCTAGCGATGAACCCGAAGCTGACCCTACGACGGTAGCGAGCGGGTTTGCATGATGTGGATGATTGCTCCCTGATACATCCTCCCTAAGGCGTTTTCTTTTCTTCAAGCAGGTTCAACAAGACCCAAGCCACCGGGTGCCCTCTGTACAAGAGTGTACGAGGTTGTACGTATACGTAGTTTTCCGTGACCTACCTTCGCCACTAACTCATTGAAAACATTAGATTCGGTGTAGGGAGCGAAAATTGCTCAGACGAATAATAGCTTTGCATCACCAACCTGGAGGGAACGATGGAGTGTCCGAAGTGCAAAGGGTTTATGGAGTTGGAACGCTTCTCAGACTTCTTTCTAGTCTTCTATGCATGGAAATGCTTCAATTGTGGAGCCATCATTGATCGAACAATCGCAGAGAATCGGAGAAAGAGCCTCGAGGCTGCAACTGTAGAACACAGTAAGGTCGAGGCGGCTGCTGTTTCGTGACGCTGAGGGTACGACCGTTGCCACAGCCTTGATGGGGCAGGTCACGAGGCAGGGATTGGGAGTCGCTTTTCTAGCCGGACCGTCTAATCGGATCCCCCGACGAAACGGAGGGGCCGATCGCCAGTCAGGTTTTGCGGCTGCACAATATAGTGGCCGGTCATGGATGGACTCCAGATCGCCTTTGCGACGTCAGTGTTTCCTCCCGTCATCACCCACGCCAGACTGCCGACGACGCCTCCACTCACCGCATAGAGGACCTTTGCCGCTCCATAGGGCACGGTCGCTAACCAGCTGGCCGCTTGCAGCCCTGCTCCACTCGGGCTTTGCGCGTCGTCTGCCAACGCGATGGCGGTATTCCCTTCCAATGCGATGAGGAGCGTCACGACCGTGACGGTGACGATTGTCACATTCCGCATGCACCCGATGACTGTACGGCTCTTGTCCATCATAGGCTTGTCCTCCTTGGAGGTGCGAGGCGACGAACGGCCGCATTATATATGAATGGAGAGGAGAGGCAAGGGCTGGTCGCGGTCCTCTACGTGGTCTGATCAGCAGCCGAAAGGACGTGGAGGCGCAGCTTCTCTCGGCCACTGACGACAGGGATCATCACGCCGCATATTCGCATCCGTGTGCGCGACCAAACGGCCACCGGTGTCGGGATCTTCTCCGACGGAAACTAGGGGCGTCCCCATCAATCAACGAGCCACGGCCCGCCGATCCGCCCTATCGTTTCGTCCTACGCGGCTCGCCGCTGGACAACCGGCTCGGGCTTTACTGGCACCAGTCGTTTTCCTGTGGGCGGCGTTGATCCTTTCGGTCTCGCATAAAGCGTCAGAATAGAAAACAGCAATACGGCGACCAGTGTGATGATCCCTGCCACGATGCCCCAGTCCATCCATGACATACGACACTCTCTCGCATGACACACATGCGAGTCCTTTCTTTTCCAATCCGTGGGACCAGCCGATGGGATTCTGTCCTATGACGCACGGCCACGCGCGTGGTACGGAAATCGAGTGCTCGGGCGGCGTGCGGTCGAGCCCTTGACGAAAAATGCAGAATGGAGAAGTAATGAAAGGAGTTAACCAGTGATAAAAGGCAGGACTGAGGAAGCCACACCTCCCGTGTCCATCACAATGGCTCGGTGCTCCACGGAGGATCATGGCCACCACCTCGCAGGTTTGAGGCGGCTCTAAGAGAAACCACTCTACGCTTGGGACAAAGACCGGTCAAGACCCCCACCACCCACCTCCAAGGGAAGGAAGAATGGGCGAAGCCTTGAGGGATCATTATCCGGGAGCGTGACCCGGTTTCCATTTTATGGAACAGCCAATGCTGGGTTTTTGGGTGGAGTCGACCGGCTTGCCGGCGAGCACGTTGTCGATCGCCACCCGCAAATCGCGGCCCGTCACTGATTTGTTGTTCCCGGGACGGCTGTCGTCGAGCTGCCCGCGATAGACCAGCCGCCGCTGGGCATCAAACACATAAAAGTCCGGCGTACAGCTGGCCTTGTAGGCCTTGGCGACCTCTTGCGTCTCATCGAAGCAGAATGGAAAACGAAAGTCGAGCCGTCGGGCCATCTCTTTGAGCTGGTCTGGGGCGTCGTCCGGGTAGGTCGCTGGATCATTGCTGCTGATGCCGATGATGCCAAGCTTTTTCCCCTGATAGTCCTTGCCGATCTTGGCGAGTTCCTGCTCAACATGCTTGACGTACGGACAATGGCGGCAGATGAACATGACCAGCAAGGCGTCTTTGCCATGAAACGAGTCGAGCGAATACACCTGCTTGCTCACGACGTCGGGCAGGAAAAACGGCGGAGCGGTGGTTCCCAGTGGGAGCATGACCGATTCAACTGCCATACGTTCCTCGTGGCCTCGTGATCAACACTTCCTACCGGACATTACCGTCGTCCCATATTTCTAGCGAGCTGGGCAGGTACCGTGCTATGGTCCAGTCCTCGTGGGTAACACCTAGGTCTCAGGAGCCAGATGCCCTATCAAATCGACTTCGATACGAACAATCGGATTCTGCGTGCTCGTTTTTTGGGACGGGTCACGGATGACGAACTCAGGGACGTGTATCGCTTCGGCCAAGAACACGTTGCACGGTTCGACCCGCTCTCTGGCATCACCGACTTTTCCAACGTGACGGCGGTGGCCTTCTCTCCGCAGACAATGCGCGACCTCGCCCGCGCCAAGCCCATTATGCCGGATCCGAGCCGGCCGGTCATCTTCATCGCGCCGACGCCTGATCTCTTTGGGATGGGGCGGATGTTCGAGCTGCAGGGAGCAGACACGCGACCAAACTTGCGTGTCGTGCGCACGGAGGATGAAGCCTACGCGATCCTCAACGTTCGGGATCCCCAATTCGCCCCGGTCTGACTACCTTCTGTACAGGCTTGGGCCTGCACGATTCTCCACGTCTCGTTCTCATTAAGAAACGTCCCGACCTGTCATGCTAGGGGCTTCCCTAGAGGAAGGTTCACTCCGCAGTCCAAAAAGATTGAACGACGATCGATAGGCCTCGAAGCTGTTAGGCGGCCTTCCGTAACGCATAGTCCGTTGACGGCTCGTACACCGTCGTCGTTTCAGCCGCCTCTTCCTCAGTCAAGAACATCCACCTGAGCAGCGCCGTCAGGAACAGGGCCAAGACGGCAATAATCGCCAAGATGCTGAAAAGGATGATGAGGCTGCCGGTCACAGTGCTGAACATACGCCACCTCACAATTTAGAAGGATTGCTCTTCCTTCAGCCTACACCCGCACCGCGGTTTGTCTTCCTGGAAGGTTCCCTGGCGGTTACATAAAGCAGCCAGCCCACCAGCGTCACGATTGCCATGCCGGGCCAGCCGCCGAGGGGAGGTGCCTCGAACAGCAGGAAGGGATCAGGATTGAGGCCAGGCCAGAAGGCGCCGAGTGCGATGGGGATCGCCAATACGATGCCCATGAGGGCTTCCCCGGTGATCAGTCCTGCTGCAAACAGCAAACCGCGCCGCGGCGGCTGAGCCCTTTTTGCGGCCGCTCTGCTGGCCAGGGCGGCGATCACGCCTCCCAAGAAAATCGTTGCCGATAGTTTGAGCGGCAGATAGATGCCCAGCGCCACGCCAAGAACCGGGAGCCGGAATTCGCTGCCGCGCACTTCCAGACGACGATCCGCCAGAATCACGAGGATGCCGATCAGCATCCCCAAGCCGACGAGCGGCCACGGCAGGCCCGCGCCGAAGACGCTACGCGTGAGGCTCGCCATCAACGTGGCCTGCGGGGCGCTCAAGGGATGTGGATGGCCGGCCGTCGGCTCGCCGATCCCGTACTTGGTTTGCAAGAGAGACAAGACCGGCACAAGGACGACCGCGCCGGTCAGCACGCCGACGACTTGCATGATTTGCTGCTTCCAGGGTGTTGCCCCGACCAAGTGACCCGTCTTGAGATCCTGCAGGTTGTCTCCGCCCATCGCCGCAGCGCAACACACGACCGCGCCGATTACGAGGGTGGCCGCCGGCCCGGCCGGATGTCCGGCCCCCATGAACAGCACGAGGAGAAGCGAGGCGACCATAATGGTGGCGATGGTCACGCCGGACACCGGATTGCTGGAGCTGCCGACCAGTCCGGCCATGTAGGCGGCGACAGAAGAGAAGAGGAAGGCCGCAAGCGCCATGATGGCCGTCATCAGGAGGCCGATGGGCAGACTGCTCACGACCGCCGTGTAGATCCAGGCCATCGGAAGCAGCGCCAGGACAAATGGAACGACGATCCAGGGAAGCGGCGCATCCTGCTCCGTCCTCGGGATGGCGGCCGGGTGGGACGATCCAGCTGCGCGATAGCTATCACGCAGCGTCTCAAGACTTTTCCACACCGGTTCGCGGAGCTTGGTCAACGTCCAAAGGCCCCCGGTGAGCATGGCGCCGATCCCGACATAGCGGATCTGGCCGCTCCAGATGGTCATCGCCGCAACCAACCCGGTCTTACCCGGCGGCAGTCCGTCGAGGATCCCATAGACCGGCATCAGCAGCAGCCATCCGATGACGCCGCCGAGGAAGACCACGACCGCCGTATTCAAGCCGATGATGAATCCGACGGCGAGCAAGGCAGGCGAGAGGTTGAGTCCGGCATAGAGCACGGTGCGGCCGATATTGGCTGCGCCTTCGAGGGATTCCGCCCACAGGCGCAAGCCGCTCTCGCCGAACTTCACCGCACCGCCCAAGAGGGCGGCGGAGAGCAGCGTCCGGAAATCGCCGGCCGCGTAGCTTCGGTCGACGACCTCGCCTTCCGCGGGCGCCGCGACCTTGAGGACTTCGGCGGTTGCCACGCCTTCAGGGAATCTCAGGCGTGCGGTGACTATCAGCGCGCGCCGCAACGGAATCGTGAAGAGCACGCCGAGCAGGCCGCCGACCGTCGCAATCGAGACGGTCTGCCAATAGTCGAAAGCCGACCAGTAGCCGACGAGCAGCAACGCGGGGATTGTAAAGATCACGCCGGCGGCCAGCGCTTCGCCCGAGGAGGCGGCTGTCTGGATGATGTTGTTTTCGAGGATGTTGGACCGTTTGAAGAGGCGGAGAATCGCCATCGAGGCGACTGCGGCCGGAATGGACGCGGACACGGTCATGCCGGCGAAGAGACCCAGGTACGCGTTGGCGGCGGCCAGAACTGCCGCGAGGACTACCGACAGGACGACCGCTTTCACGGTGATTTCAGGAAGCGTGACTGCGGCGGGGACGACGGGCTGGTCGTCGTGTGTCAACATTGAGGTGGGCGCATGATAACGCAGTGGCATGATGGAGGGTAGTGGGGTGTCGGGGGATGGATGGTAGCAAGCTCAGAAGGCACATCATTGATTGAGACGAATCGGGCTGGGCTGATATAGGGTTGGGAAGACGAGAAGGGTTCGGTCATGCATGCTGAAGAACGTGATCCGTTGGGAACGGAGTTCCTGACAGCAGTCTATGAAGTGCCGGGGCCGGAGACCGAGGCTCGAGCCCGGGCCGAGCGCATTTGTCTTGATCAAACCATCGAAGCGGACGCCGATCTCCTTGCGCCTGCGCTTCGCGCCAAGATTCTCGGTCGTCTCGAACAGATTCAGCCGCTTGCCGCAGGACGCTACGAAGCCACGATTCGATATGCAGGCGACCTGGTTGGGAAGGACCTCAGCGATCTCCTGAACTTGGTATTCGGAACGAGCAGTCTGCGCTCGGACGTACGTCTGTTGTCCTTTTCGCTGACGCCCACGCTGCTCTCGTCATGGCGTGGCCCTCGGTACGGTTTGGTCGGTCTTCGACAGGCAGTCGGGGTGTCGAATCGGCCGCTGGTTTGTGCGGTCCTCAAGCCCTTGGGCTGTTCGCCGAAGACACTTGCGGAGCTGGCAGCGCAGTTCGTGCGTGGCGGTGCCGATCTGATCAAGGATGATCAAGCCCTACTCGATCAGCCTTTCTGTCCGTTCAACGAGCGAGTGGCCCGTTGTGCCGAAGCGATCGCCGACGCGAGTGTGCAGAGAGGGCGGCACTGTCTGTATTTCGCGCATGTGAGCGGAGCATTGGATTCGATGCGGCAGCGTGCCGGCGAAGCGAAGCGTTTGGGAGCGACTGGTCTGTTGGTCGCTCCCGGAGTAACCGGCTTCGATGGGCTGCGTGCGCTCGCAGTCGATGAGACGCTGGCTGTTCCAATTGCGAGTCATCCGACCTTTCTGGGAACCTGCGTCTCTCATGAAGGGAGAGGGCTTGCCCCGGCCGTGGCGTATGCGTTGCTGCCTCGATTGGCCGGGGCGGACATGACCATCTATCCCAGCTTCGATGTCGGCTATACCATGTCGGAGGAAGACTGCCTCTCCGTGGCGGTGAATTGTCGGCAGCCCTGGGCGCATATCATGCCCACGATGCCGGCGGTCGGCGGCCGAATAGGCGTTGATCGGATTCGCGAGCTGACCACGGCGTTGGGTCAGGATGTCGTCTTCATCCTTGGCAGCCGGATACAACAGAATCAGGCGGGGGTCGTCACAGCGATTGACGAATTCCAGCGGGCGTTGACCAAGTCGCTGTCGTGAGGCCTGAGCTGCCGGTGGCTGTCAGCTGATGGCCTAGCTAGGCGAGGGATGGGTGAGGAGGACTGCGCTCGCCCGTTCGGCTGCTTGTTTCATGCGAAACGCCGTGGTGGCCCAGCAGGTGGATACGAAGACGACGTGGAACATGACGTCGCTCCACGGACCGAACAGGTAGCCTTCCTCCGCGCCGTGGACGTAGGCGATGAAAAGCGTCAGGACGCCGACCGTCAGCCATCGGGCCGCGGCGAGCGCGGTCGACCGAGCGTGCTGCTGGCGGCTTTCCGCCGAGAGTTCACACGGCCGCTTAGCCATCCCAAGCGAAGACCAGTTCAGATACGATCGCTTGCCATGCCTGAGAAACAGGAGCCCGCCGGCGGAGACCAGACTACCGAGTAGCATCAAATCGAATGTGCTGATCATTGACCGCTCCTCGCGGGCGGAGACGAAGAATTCAACGCTAAATGATCAGAATCTGTGGGATCGATGAGCAGGCATACAGAGACTGTTACCACATACGCTGCCATTCAACGGCGGCCGTACCTTACATGAAGCCGCAGAGTGAGACAAGGGAGACATTCACCCCATGCGAGAGCACTAAAAAAGAGGTATTTCATGATGAGCGATATCCCGCGTGATGCTTTTGAACGCCAGTACCTGCGAGCCCGTGTGATCGCGACAGGACTGCTCATATGCATGGCCGGCCTGTTTGTAATCTCGCTGATCTGGGAGCAGAGATATCCGGCGCTCCGGTGGGTCCGGGCCTTTGCGGAGGCGGCCATGGTCGGAGCGCTCGCCGATTGGTATGCCGTCACGGCGTTGTTTCGGCGGCCGCTCGGTCTGCCGATACCACACACGCAGATCATTCCACGAAACAAGGAACGAATTGCCTCCCGGCTCGGCAGCCTGACGCAACGCCAGCTGCTGACCCCTGATGCCATCGGGAAGCTGATCGAGTCGTGGCGCATTCCGGACGAGTTGACGGCAGTGCTCCTCGATCCGAGCCGCAGGCAGGTGTTGACCCAGGAAGCGGCACGCTTGTTGGGCCGCATGGTCGCGGCGTCGGAAGATCGTGCGATGCAGCAGTTCATCAGGCATCTCGCGATTAATACGCTGCGTGGCCTCCACCTCTCGCCGGCGATTGGACAGATGTTGTCCGGTTTTCTGGAAAGCCCTCAACGAGACCGGTTGCTGAACGACGCCCTGACCCTGGTGAGCGAGTCGGTGGAAGCCCATCGAGATCAGTTGTCCAGTCTCATCGCCGACAAACTGCCGTGGTCCCGGCTGCTCAGTCTCGTCCGGCTCGATGAGAAGGTGGCCGAGAAGCTCGTGGACTGGTTTCTCTCGCTGCTACGCGATATGCGCGATGATGCCAATGATCCTTTCAGGCAGCAATTGATCGAGCGCCTCGAGGCGGCGGCGCAATGGCTGATGCATTCTGAACAGGCATTGCAGCGGGAAGCGTCCATGAAGGAGAAGCTGTTGGGCTATGACGTCTTGCTGCAATTCATCAACGATTCCTGGGACAGTTTGAAACAGTGGTTGCTGGCGGATCTGAGGCAGGAGGGGTCGGAGATTCGCGCCTATCTGGGTGAGGCCTTGGCCGGGTTTGGCGAGACCCTAAGGACGGATCCCGAATTCGTGTCGCTGTTACAGCGCGGCTTACAAGATGTGGTCATCGATCTGGCCACGAGACATGGCGACCGAATCGGAGACCTGGTTACCGCCACGGTCCGTGACTGGTCCGTCGTTCACATGGTGGACACGATCGAGCGGGAGGTCGGGACAGATCTGCAGTTTATCCGCATCAACGGGGCCGTCGTGGGCGGCGTTGTAGGACTTTTGCTGAACGGAACCGCCCTGTTGATTGCCAAGTTATAAACCGGTGCTATAGTTGACCTATGAGGGTGTGTTTTCAGTCATTCGCCATCATGGTCCTGGCGATAAGCGTCGCCGCGACCCTTTCATGGGCAGGTTCCGCCCTCGATGTCGGATCGCTGCTTGCCGCCCCAGAGTCTTATCAATCGCGGGTTGTGCGCGTCACGGGAATCGTGGCCAATCATAAGATGCGGCATCTCAGAGGAGAGACGACCGAGAAATGTTTTCAGTTGTTCACACTAAATGATGAGACTGGCTCCATCCAAGTCGCGTATCGCTCGAACTGCGCAGGGGCAAAGACGTCACTGCGGAACCGTGATGTCGTCACCGTCGAAGCTCGTTTCGAGTGGACCCCGGGCCAATCAGGTCTGCTCAAGGTGCAGTCGGTCCTCGCCAAAGTGGCCCCTTCGGCACAATAACGGTCCTTTCTACCTCGCTTAATTTTCTTTCTCTCATCGCCTCGAAGCGCTGAAGCACAGATGGGCACCGATTCCACGGCGCTCATTCCGTTGCAAATTCGAGAAAGTATTGTTTCTGCAGAAACGTGTGCTCCTTCGCCAGCCGATAGCCGGCCTCCGTCATTTCCTCTACGACCTTCTCCTTTGGCACCAGATGCCGTTTGGGAAAGCCCAGCTCGCCTGAACGCTCATCGTGATAGAAATCGATGATCGCGATGCGGCCGCCCGGTTTGAGGGACGATTTGACGTTGCGGAAATAGTCCGTGCGACCTGCCAAGTGGTGGTAGGTATTGCAGACGAAAATCAGATTGACCGATTCCAGTGGAATCTTCGGGTTGTCAGGCCTGGCCAGGATGAATTCCGCCTCAAACGGCCGGTGCGTGTGGATGAGGCTCTCTTCTACATATTTCAAGGCCTCGGGCTCGATGTCGATCACGTACACTTTGCCCGTGTCGCCGACCGCCTCCACGAACCGCCGGGTAAAGTATCCGGAGCCGGCGCCCAGGTCGGCGACGTACAGGCCTGCTTTAAGTGCCAACGCCTCGACGACCTGCGCCGGTTTCTGGTCCTGATCGCGCTCGGGACGATCGAGGCGATCGAGGTACTCCATGACGTTGGGTGCCCGATCATGCTGATGCTCCTCCTGCGACGGCGCCGGGCCGGGGAACACGCCAAGCGCAAGGAGGGCAAGGCCTCCGAAGAAGATGCTCCTCGCTGCGACGTGGGAGGAATGCACGGCCCTTCATCTCCTATCTTTTCTTGCCAAGCGACTGCTGCAGTAACCCTTTCCATTCTTCGCGGTTGACCGCGGGTAGGGTGGTGATCTGAATGTGCCCAAGCGAGGCGTTGAGGACGGCGGCTTTCATGGCGGTCTTGTTGTCGGGGAATTCCCAGATGGCCACGACGTCGTATTCGCCGAGGCAGTAATAGGCCTGAACGAGCTTACCGCCGAGTGACTTGGCGGTCTGCTTTACCATTTCGGCCCGCTCGATGCCTTTGTCTTTCATGGTTTGAAGTCCATGCTGCGTAAACTTCACGAGGCTGACGTAGGTCTGCATAGTGGCCCTCCTGTGTGAGAAATGGACAGTGGTGTGGGGCAAATTGTAGGCCTCTTCCCAAGCCGTAACAAGCATGGCTCTCACGGTTCTTCCGGCTTCTCTGAGTTGCGAACGCACAGAGGGCCACATGCAGCAGTCCAACCAGGGTTTTCCCCAGGTCGTCCTCTGTCGAAAGCAGCACATAGTAGAAAGAGCCTTGATGGCTCATTCGATTACCACGACAGGAGACGGGAGGATTCGTTATGGATATGCAACACCTGGTCAAACAGTTCATTTCCGACAGTAAGAATATCTACCGAAAACTCCGCAGCCGCGGCGAAGAACTTTCCGACTTGGACTTGGTCGCGCTTCGAGAACAACTGCATATCCTTGATACCGAAGCCGGCCATCTTCAAGATCTCAAGTCGGATGGCATCACGTTCATGTTCCATGGCCGTCGACCGGAATCCGATAAGCCGTACATTCGCAAGGCGGTGTAGCCCACAACACAGTACCGGGCTCTGACATAATAATATTGGGATGCCGATCTGAACGCCGAACGGCGGCGTGCGCTTAGCCTCACTCTCCCTTCACCGCACCAGCGCCCAGATGATAGGTGTTTTGTCTGAGCCGATTAGTGTAGGCTCGTGTCGTGAAACCTGGTTATCGCTTAATCCTCGTCGATCGCGACGGCATATTGGTGTCTGAATTCCAAGTGACCGAGCGCGATTTGAGTGATCCCCCGGCGTTTGTGGCGGCGATCAAGCACTCAATCGAACAGGTCGAAGAAGAAGAGCCATAAAGGAGCCGGTCAATGCGTGCGCCGACCACACCGCAGGACCTGGCACGGTCCAGTCTGTCCGTGTTCTTCATGGTCGGCCTCACCGCCGCATCGTTCTGGATCCTGCGGCCGTTCCTACCCGCCCTGCTATGGGCGACCATGATCGTGGTCGCGGCCTGGCCCATGATGCTGCAGGTCGAAGCCCTGCTCTGGGGACGGCGGGCGTTGGCCGTCACCGTGATGACGGTGGCCCTGGTGCTCATCTTTGCGGTGCCCTTCTCCCTGGCGGTGGGCACGCTTGTCACTCATCTCGATGAAATCGTGGATTGGGCGCAATCGCTCAAATCGCTCACGTTGCCTGCGCCGCCTGGCTGGGTGGAAAGCCTTCCATTTCTGGGCACAAAGGTCGCCACGTCCTGGCGTGAGTTCGCCTCGTCCGGCCCGGAAGAGCTGGCCCGCTACGCGGCTCCCTATGCTCGCGTCACCGGCAGCTGGCTGCTCGGTCAGCTGGGAAGTCTCGGCGCCATGACAGGGCAGTTTCTCCTGACGCTGTTGATGGCAGCCGTGTTGTTCGCTCGAGGAGACGTGGCAGTGACGGACTTGTGCCGGTTTGGGCGGCGGCTGGCCGGCGCACGAGGGGAGCGGGCGGTGAACCTTGCCGGGCAGGCAATCCGAGGTGTGGCGCTCGGCATCGTCCTCGTGGCCCTGGGGCAAGCCGTCCTCGCAGGGATCGGACTTGCCGTGGCGGGCGTGCCATTTGCCGTGTTGCTCACGGCATTGATGTTCCTGTTCGGGGTGGTCCAGGTTGGTGTCGTGCCGGTGCTCGTGCTCGCCGTGGCATGGCTGTATTGGCAGGGAAGCAGTGGCTGGGCGACCGCGCTCTTGGTCTGGACGATCTTCGTCGGCACGATCGACAATGTGATACGTCCGATACTGATCCAAAAGGGAGCACAGCTTCCGCTGCTGCTCGTCGTCGCCGGCGTCATCGGCGGCCTGATCTCGTTCGGCCTCCTGGGGATTTTCGTCGGCCCCGTCGTGCTGGGAGTCAGTTACATGCTGTTCGAGGCCTGGTTGTGGGACGAGACCGAGGAGCCGATAGAGGGAAGACCATGAGATACCGTGTCGTGCTTGCGTGTGTGGTGTTGACGGCGGCGCTGCCTGTCTTTGGGGAGCAGGGACAACACGATGCCGGCGTCTGGCACACCGCCGCACCGGCGCCCATGAAGCGGACGGAAGTCGCTGCCGCAACGGTTGCAGGCAAGATTTACGTCGTGGGCGGCTTCGAACAGCCGAGCTTGGGCAATGTGCTGAATTTTGCGATCACTCCTGCCGTCGAAGAATACGATCCCGCGGTGGATCGCTGGATCACGAAAGCTTCCATGCCGGTCGGTCTGCACCATGTGGGCATCGGGGTCGTCGGCGGGCGGCTGTACATCATCGGCGGCTACAAACAATCGGGACTGAGCGTCTGGGGGCCTGTCCCCACAGTCTACGCCTATGACCCGGCGACCGATGCCTGGAGTGAGCGCGCGCCGATGCCGACGGCTCGCGGCGCGTTGTCCGTCACCGTGCACGATGGGAAGCTGTATGCGATCGGCGGATACGAAGGCAGGGCGAACAGCCCGGCGGTCGAAGCCTACGATCCCGTGCGGAACAGTTGGAGTGCCCGCGCCCCGCTGCCGACCCCCCGCGATCACCTGGCGACGACGACGGCGGCTGGAAAAGTGTACGCCATCGGCGGACGGCTCAAAGGGGACTACCATCGCAACCTCTCGGTTACCGAGGTCTACGATCCTCTCTCGGACAAGTGGAGCAAGGCGCCCGATCTACCGACTGCACGCAGCGGGATCACTGCGGCGGAAGCCGGCGGCCGCGTGTACGTGTTCGGCGGGGAGGGCGCGGACGGAACATTCCGCGAAAACGAAGCCTACGATCCGGTGCGAGATGCCTGGCTGGCGATGGCGCCGATGCCCACTGCGCGTCACGGCCTTGGATCGGCGGTGATCGATGGGCGCATCCATGTGATCAGCGGCGGACCGACACCGGGCGGCAGTTTCAGCAATTTGAACGAAGTCTATTCGCCGCCTGGTGTTCGAGACGGCGCTCAGCCCCCTTCCCGAAAATAACTGCCGTAGCTCTCGTGCACGGACATCGCGTTTGGATCTCGGCCGAGGCGTTCCCAGACATCTCCTGCCCCCACGTCCCCTTCTTCCAGCACCCCTAGATAAAACCCGCACCGGCCGCTCGCGTGAAAGCGTTGGGGCATGTCGGGGCGCCCAAAACGCACGCCGAGTTTGTAGCACGGCACGCGGGGTTGTGTGATCTCCACCACGGCGCCGCCGATGCGGAATCGATCGCCGATGCGGACGGACCTTTCGTCGACTCCTTCCGTCGTGAAATTTTCGCCGAACGTGCCGTATGGCAAGTGCATCCCAGGGAGCTCCGTGCGCCAGAACGCATAATGCTCGGATGGGTAGACATAGACGGCCTTGTCCCATCCGCCATGCACTCTGAGATCGGCTTGCTCGTCGCCCTCCAGATTGGAGCGGCCCAGCTTGATACGGCCTTCTACCTGATCTTTGTAGATGCCGGTGGTCACGATCCTTCGTCGCCAGTTCACCTTGCGCGGGCGACCGACTTGAATGGAGAGCAGTTTTATCATGTGCGCCTCCTGTTGAGAGCCAGCCGGACGGACGATGTTCCGTTGGGCCGACCACGAACGCATTCTCACTGGGCGACTACGACGATACGGCGACTTCGGCCGGCTCCAAGGCGCGCAAAAACTCCACAATCTTGGCCCCGATTTCCGCACTGTGCGTTTCAAGCGCGAAATGGCCCGTGTCGAAAAACATCACCTGCGCGTCGGGATTATCCCGCGTGAACGCGTGCGCTCCCGCCGGGAGAAAAAAGGGATCGCCGTTGCCCCAGACAAGGAGCGTCGGCGGCCGGTGGTCACGAAAATACTGTTGAAAGCGCGGATAGAGCGTCACATTGTTTCCATAGTCCAGAAACAAATCCAGTTGGATCTCTTCGTTGCCTGGGCGTCCGAGCAGGGCGCTATCGAGGGCATAGGATTCCGGTGCGATGCGTGATGCGTCGGCCCCCTGTGTGTACTGCCACTTGGTCGAGTCCGGCGAAAGAAACGTCTTCAATGCGTTTCGGTTCTCGGGCGTAGGATCGGCCCAGTACCGTTGTATCGGATTCCATCCCGCACTCAGACCTTCCTCATAGGCATTCCCGTTCTGAGAGATGATCGCCGTGACGCGGTTCGGATGCCGAAGGGCCAGGCGAAGACCGACCGGAGCGCCGTAATCGAAAATATAGAGCGCATAGCGTGTGAGGCCGATCGCTTCTGTGAAGCGTTCGATCACGTCGGCCAGATGCTCGAAGGTGTAGGCAAAGACGGATCGGCCGGGCGCATCCGAGAATCCGAATCCGGGAAGATCGGGTGCGACGACATGGACATGAGGCGCCAGAAGGGGCATCAGGTCGCGGAACATGTGCGACGACGTGGGAAAGCCATGCAGCAACAGGACGGCAGGCGCGGTTGGCGAGCCCGCTTCGCGGTAAAAGATGTTGAGTCCATCCACGTCGCGTCTCCGGTAGCGGATCGATGCATCAGGAATGGTCATGCTGAACTCCTTTTGTTGTGCTGCCGGAATCACCGGCTGCAGGATCGTGAAGGTGGAGGCCAAGTCTGCGTGTAACCATCTAAACTATATATTGACGGTTATATCAACCATCGGCTAACCTGTCAAGCATGAATTTGCTGGTGCAACACGGTGTCCCATTTCTCTTTCTCGCGAACCAACCCTGTTTGGATTTCATCAATACCGACCTGGTCATGAACGGGCAGCCGACCGATTTACTCTCATCGTTTCAGGATTTGGTCGCCTGGCTCGTGCAGGCGGGCCTTCTGACCGAAAAGGATGCAGCGCGGATTGAAGGAGGAGGGGGCCACGACGCGATGGAGACGCTGAAGCAGGCGAAGGCGTTTCGTAGCACCATGAGGAATATGGCCGAACGCCTTGCCGCCCGCAAGCCGGTGCCCCAAGCCGCGCTGGCCCTCATCAACCAACTGCTGCGCCATCGGATCGGTTATGCTCAGGTCACCCGTCGGAACGGGATGTTTGAACGGAGGTATGAGGCCGGGTTCGAAGACGCCAACCACGTGCTGGGGCTGCTGGCCGAGGCGGCGAGCGATCTCTTGTGCACGTGTGACCTCTCCTTGGTCAAGCAATGCCAAAACCCGGCTTGCGTGCTGTTTTTCTACGATACGACCAAGAATCACGCGCGCCACTGGTGCAGCATGGATCTTTGTGGCAACCGCAGCAAAGTCGCTGCCCACTATCGTCGACACAGGAAACGCAGGACATGAAGGCGCCAAGTCACACGGTCGCCGGGATCGATGTCGGCGGCACGAACAAGGGCTTCCATGCAGTCGCCTTGCGAGAAGAACGCATCGTGGCCACATTGGCCACCTCTCTCCCTGGGGAGGTGGTGGCTTGGTGCCGCGAGCTCCACGTGTCGGCTGTCGGCGTTGATGCACCCTGTCGATGGAGTCATACCGGCCGGTCGAGATTGTGCGAACGGGAATTGGCCGGCCTCCGCATGTCGTGTTTCGCCACTCCCAGTCGGCTAGTCGGGGAGGTCCATCCGTTCTATCAGTGGATGGTCAATGGTGCAGAACTGTTTCGACGCTTGGCGCCGCACTACCGGCTCTATGACGGTCGAACACCGCTGCTCGAGCCGTTGTGCTTTGAAACCTTTCCACAGGCCATCGCGTGCTGCTTGGCCGGCAAAATGCTCTCCGCGAAGCACAAACGGATTGAGCGCCGGCGGCTGCTGGAGCAAGCGACCCAGAGGACCGACGCACTGACGAGCATCGACGAGATCGATGCCGCGCTGTGCGCCCTGGCCGCTCAGTATGTCCTTGCCGGCAGCTTCAACGTCTTCGGCGATGCCGCCGAAGGGTTCATCCTCGTCCCTAATCGCCGTTTCAATTTCCTGCAGGAATCCACGGCAGCCAATCCCATTGGGTCATCATCTTCCAGAGCTTGACAAGATTCTCCGCTTCAATTACAAAAGCCACGGTCTGTCAGTGGCGTTGGCATTTGAGGAACAGTTCGGTGCACCACTCATGCCCTCCGCCTCGCGTAATCCCACTCCACAGAAGCCCGGACGGAACGTCAGACGGTTCTATGGCATTTAACGATACGCCGCGTACCGACGCAGTGACCCAAGGCTGCCGCGACTTCATTCGCTCGCTGACGTACGAAGCGATTCTGGCTTGCACCGTCTATGGGCCGCCGATGCTGTTCATGATCGGACCGACATCCATCGTCACGAACCATCCGCTGGTCCTCATCGCGCTAAATAGCCTGCTCGGATTCGGAATGAGCTGGACGATCCACTGCATGGGGCATCGCTTATTGGGATCGCTACCGCAGGCGCCGCAAAGGATCCATCTCTCGAGACAGCTGCGTCTCCCGGTGAAGCTGTCGTTGGGGCAATTGGTCTGGATGATGGAGATCCTGGTCGCGGCCGGTGTGTTGTGCGGAATTGCCGGAAAGCGATTCTTTGGCGAGGATGTGGCGATGAGCGTGCTGCTTTTCTCGCTTGGGCTTGTACTGTATTTCCTTCCCGTCTATCTGAGCAAACTGTGGAGCGGCCGGTACTATCCAGCCCTCACACTCATGGGTCCGACCGAAGACGTCATCAACAAATCCTTCCCCGGCCTACGCTCCTTCTTTCCCTAGGAACACACACTTCGTCGGGTCCCGTGCACCTTGAGTCCCCTTCCGACCGAAGCGGGTTTTCATGGTTCAACGCCATCCGCTGATTCCGCGTATCGGGAAATCTGCTAGTGCCTTCGAGTGGCATTACTGGTTCCCTCCCCAGTCCACTCCCCACACCTCATCAGTCACAGTTGCAGAACGCGCACTTACGAGAGGAGGGAAATAGCGCCGCACAGCAAGCCGTCCGGCGGCAACTGGCGACCAGGCGATGCCCCTTCGATCGTGTTGACGTGGGCGATCGAGTCGCTGGCGAAAGCGGGCACGCTCTCCATCGTGGGTGTTTATCCTGATGCGTCGAGAACCTTTCCCATTGGCACCGCGATGAACAAAAACATTACGGTCCGGATGGGGAACTGCAACCATCGCAAATACATTCCGCGGCTGGTGGAACTCGTGCAGAGCCGTGACGTCGATCCTGCAAAAATACTGACCCATTCCGCGCCGCTCATGAGTGCCCTGGACCGCCTACAGTCAATTCGATAAGCGGCAAGACGGGTGGATCAAGGTCATGCTCGATCCTGCCCCCGTGGCCGCGGCCTAACGCGGCTGGGGGAACGAAAGTAGGGGTTTCCCCGGGACCCTCAGCTTAGGTACAGTAGTCCCAGATCCTATGCGAGGTGAGATGGTTGAGGGTTCTAATCTGCGCGGCTATGCTCGTAATGGTCTTGGCCCCCGCCATACTGCCGTCAGCATGGGGCGCTCTGGGGCAATCATCGACGACGGTTGAAGATGACCGGGCGAAGCTTCACGGGGTACACCAGCGCAGGGGCGGGATAAGCTATTCCATCGACACGATCACAGTCGCTGGGCTGGAGATCAACGAATATGTCTCCTCGGACGGCATGGTCTTTGCGGTCGTCTGGAAAGGTACCGGCGTCCCCGATTTGAAGCTTCTTTTGGGGGAATATTTCGAAGCATATCGGGAAGAGGTTGCCGCTGCTCGCAGCCGCAAGCCGCGCGTTCGAGAACCCTTCAGGATGAAGAGCGACCGCTTGATCGTCGAACGGGTCGGCCATTCCCGTTCGCTCTGGGGCCGCGCCTACCTTCCATCTCAACTGCCACCCGGAATCAGGCCAGAGGACATTCAATGAAACGGAAGCGCGTGGTCGTGGCCTTCCTGTGCCTACTTGCTGGGTGCGGCGGCGGCGGCGATGACGGGGGAGGTTTCACCTCGAGCGCTGGTTCGATTCCGATTTCTGTCGGTACCTCCAGCGTGTGCGTGACGATCAACGAGTTGTGTGCTTCCGTGACTGTCTGCCAACCCGGAACGAGCAACTGTCAAACGATATCAGACGTGCTTGTGGACGTCGGCTCCGTCGGTTTGCGCGTGTTTGGCTCCCGGTTGTCGGTGCCGCTGACGCAAACGGTGGATGCCCAAGGTCGCGCGATTGGAGAATGTACCTTCTTTGCCGACGGCAGTACGAGTTGGGGACCGGTGCAAATCGCCGATGTGGTGCTCGGCGACGCACCTGCTGTTCGTGTCCCCATGCAAGTGATCACCCCGACCTTCGGAGGACAATCGGTCTCTAGCAATCCCTGCAATGATACGGTCGATAGCGATCCGGACGCTGCCAGCCTGAACGGGATTCTCGGCATCGGTCTCTTCCGGCAGGATTGTGGATCGGTGTGCGCGGTGAACAGCAATAACACCCTGTATTTTTCGTGTCAGGCCGCTTCCTGCGCCGGTGCCGTCGTCTCGGTGGTCGATCAGGTGCAGAATCCGGTTTGGCTGCTGCCCTCAGGGAACAACGGCGTGGTGATTACTTTGCCCAACGTTCCTGAATCCGGGGCGCCGTCGGTCACAGGCTCGCTCATCCTCGGCATCGATCCGGCGGCGAGCACTACGCCGCCGTCTGCCGTCCTCCCGACAAATGCGAACGGGTTTGTCACGACCGTCTACAAGGGAAGAACTTTTGCGCAAAGCATAATCGATTCTGGCTCCAATGCGTTATTCTTCCCCGATGCAAGCCTCGCCGGCTGTCCCATGCCCTTGGACCCTTTTTATTGTCCACCGAATGCTCTTCATCTTTCAGCGACCATCTCTGGCACGGGCGGCGGCCAGGCGGTCGTGCCCTTTCAGGTGGCCAATACACAGCTCCTCGTGGACACGCAAAACTCCGCCTATAACAACCTGGGAGGTGATTTCTCAACATTCGATTGGGGACTGCCATTCTTTCTTGGCCGTACGGTGTTCGTCGGCATCGAAGGCCAGTCGAGCAGCCTCGGCACCGGCCCCTTTTTCGCCTTCTGATTGCTCTCTTTCTGGCCGCTGCTCTCTTACGCCGCCTTTTTCCATTCCCTCCACTCTTCTTCATGTGATAGCCGTTCTTCGCGCGTCGTTGCGACTGGCGGCGGCGATGCTATGCCCAGCGCGCGCCGCGTAAGGCCCACGATGATCGCGCCAAGCAACAACAACGCGACGACATACGAGAATGCTTCCAGGAAAGGCAGTTGGAAAAAACGATTGTCAAAGACTGTTTCGATGAACGCTTCCATTGTTCTTGCCTCCTTTTAGTTATGGCTGTTTGCCTCTGCGGTCGAGGCGTGGACCTTACGAGGAGTGAGGTACCCGACACGGAGCAGCCTCTAGGCTGGATGACACAGGTGGCGGCAACCTCAATGTGGGGATCGTGCAAACGAAGTGCCTACTCTAAGTAGGCGATGAATCGTGAGGAGTGCCGGCGGAAGAAACGATTGTCCCTCGGCTGGGAACAAAATGTCTGGCGCCCGGGAATCTCCCAGCGCAATGTGCTCACACGGCGTCAGGGACCGTCTCATGGTGCACTAGCATGTCGTGAATGGCTTTCACTGTGCCGGGCGCATGGCCTTCGCTGCGATTGTTCACGAGCGCGTAAGCGCGCCGGCCTTCTTCCACCGCCTGTGTCACGAGCCGGACTGCAGCTTCACGCATTTCGGGAAGCGGCCGAACCAGTTTGTCGTATGGCTCATAGGCCTTCACCGCCTCGTGATACTTCTTGTCGCGAGGCGTGAGCAGGCGCAGGACGATGAACGAGGCGGTGAACTGCTGCTCAAGCTTTTCGTGCTGTTGGGCGAGCATCGGCATTCCGTAGAGATGGTTGTAGACGTGACTCACACCGTGCGCTTCGAGCACGCGGCGATATTCGGACCCGAGGACGGCCGGATTTCTAACCTCGATGGCATACTTGAATTTCGTCGGCAAGCGGGCAAGGAACGCGTCGAGCTTGGGCAGAAACGTCGCCGGCTCGAGCCCCGTCCGTTGAAATTCGAAGATGAATGGTCCGGTATGCGTCTTAAATGCATGCTCGAACGGAGGCAGCACCTGTTCGAGAAAGTAGTCCGCGTCCAGAAAATGCGGATTTGGTCCCGCCTTGCTGCGATAGCGGAGCCCGGGAGGAAACACAGGAATCGTAATTTCTTCCCACACCTTGGCGCAGGCTTCAAACCCTTCTGGAAGCAAGGACGCATAATGTTCGAGCTGTTTCGTGCTTGGGGGACCGTAGAAGCTGAAGTCGAAGCCGACCGTGCGAAAGAGTGGCACCCCTTGGTACTCGTAGCGTGCGTATTCCGCGAGGCAGTCCTGTTTGAACCGGCCTTTCGGATAGTTCTGTCGATAGACCTCTCCCTTCCACCCTTCATACGTCCAGGTGGAGGTCCCGAACAGCACCAAGGAAGACAATGCCATGCGGCATTCTACTCTGATGGCCGGCGTCACGACCATGCTCGGAGACATTGCAACGGCTTTGCATCCTCTTTATACAGTTAGGTGGCTGATGAGTCATGAGTCACAAAGACGTCGCGCTTCTGAGACGATTGTCTTTCCGCTGGGGCCGGGAAAACGCCTTCTCCTAGTGGCGGCTAGTCTCCTCCTGACCTACGGCATTGCCCTTGTAACATTCATGGTTCGCTGGATCCGCTTTTGGATGCGTGGCGAGTACTTCCTGCCCTATCTCTTCGTTTTTGTCACGACGCTAGCCCTCCTGCTGTTTTGGTGGACGAGCCGCCGTCCTCATGCGCCGCTTCCCATTCTCTCGACCATCGTGTATTCGGTTGTTGCCGGGTACGTTGCCGGACTGATTGCCATGGTGCTATACCCCTTCTTTCAGAGTGATGGCCTTCAACACATGATTGAAGCTCTGCGATTTCCCACGATCGAGGCCGCGATCGCCTTCTTCTGGTTTCCTATCCGGCTTTTAACCTGGCTCTTTGGCGGCATCACAGGCGTGACCATGTTAGTGTTAAGCCGGCGATGGAGGCGCATGACGTGTTAAACCGAAGTCTCATGGCAGCGCAGAAGGGGAGGTCCTCTATCATGATGGTCTTGTTGCTCATGGCATGGTTGGTCGTGCCGTTGGCGGCGCTGGCGCACGACGACGTGCCAGAAAAGCCGGCAGTGACGGTTACGGGACACGGTCAGATTTCGCTCGCACCGGATACCGCATTCGTGATCCTCGGCATGGAGACGACGGGGAAGACGGTCGGGGAAGCTCAGCGTCAAAACCGACTGGTGATGAACAAGGTCGTCGAGCGCCTGCGTGTCTTGCAGATCGAGAATGAACGCATTCAGACCGCCTCATTTTCAGTTTCGCCGCAATACAGGCCGCAGCCCAAACGCTCCGATGGCCCGACCGGGCCGCCGGAAATAATCGGCTATATCATCAGCAGTACGATGACGGTCGAAATACGCGATCTGAACAAGGTCGGTCCGGTGATCGAAGAATCGCTCGCCGCGGGAGCGAATCAGTTCCAAGGCCTGCATTGGGCGCTTCGTGACGAGCAGCAGGCGAAACTGGGGGCTCTCAAACAAGCAGCGGCCAAGGCCCGCGAGAAGGCGTCGGCGCTCGGTGAGGCGTTGAAGGTGAGGCTGATTCGCGTGCTCAAGACGACCGAGGAAGGCCATGTCGTGCAGCCCTTTGTGCCCAAGGTGTCCCGATCAATGATGGCCATGGAGGGCGGCGGGGAAGCGCCGGTTTTCTCCGGCGAAATCAAGGTCGAAGCGACGGTGACCCTTGTCTATGAAATCGGTCAAGAGTAGGTAGCTGGAGGTTTTTCTCGGCCGTTCTGGTCATTTTCCCAGGCCCCCTTTTTGCGCTGTTTGATAGGATGAGGTCATCTTAGAAAACGGCAATGGAAACATTGCCAAAATCCAAGAGAGGAGCCCGCTTTCCGAAAGGGAGGCGGGCTCTTTTAGTTTACCCAATTTTTACATCTGGTCCTTGGCAGTCGCTGGCTGCTCAATTTCCCGCGTACCTTCCATTTCCTCTTGCCGCCCGCCCTTTACAAATTTTTCCAAATCTGTAAAATAGCCGAAAATTTTTCCCGGGCCCCATTCCTCATTCATTCTGCATCATTTCCCGTTTCTTCTGACGACGTCTCACGCAGTTCACCTGGCTGAAAGGCGGCTTGTATGGCTATTTTGCCGACCACCACACGTCCATCTTGCGTGCTCGGAACGCCGGCCTGTCCTCACTGCAAGGATTCAGCGCTGGTTCCGAATGGAGCTTTTTTGACCTGTCCGACATGCAATCTGGCGATCACACGCCAGGCGCTCTTACAGGAGGCGCTTGACCTCTGTCTATCGCTCGAGTCCCCGTAAATGAAATCTCAACAACTGGGCGTGTCCGTCGCCATCGCGGTGCTTGTGGCCGCTGTCTTCTTCGTTGACGTCCGCACCGGGCTGGGGTTCACACCTTGGCTGCTCTATGTCATTCCTCTTGGGTTGACCTACTTGATCGCCTCCGTCTATTCCCCGCTGATAGTTGCCGCACTGTGCATTGCCCTCATGTTCGTCGGATATGCACTCTCTCCGCCGTTGGTGCCTCCCCCCATTGCTCTGACCAACCGGCTCTTTGGAACAGTGACCTTCCTGGCAATCGCCGGGCTCATCGTAGCGTATAAGCTGCTGGCACGCCGACTGTCGCTTCTCACTGATCAGTTGAGGCAGGAACTGTTTGAGCGGACGCAGGATCTCGGCCGCGCTGTCAGGGTCCTTAAGGCCGAAATGTCCATTAAGAGTCGGGACGTCTCGACACTGACGGGTCAGGAACTGGGCCGTCATCTGACCGACGTTCTCGTCGTGGAAAGTCGGCGTTTGCAAGAACAATTCGGGCAGTTCGAGCAGGGGAAGGTGCTTTCAGCCGAACACCGGCTGGAGGAGACGCGCAACGAATTGGACCGATTGACCAAACAGTTGGAAGAGTTTCAACGCGACCTGCTTAGCCGGGAACCTCAGTGAGGCTCTCCGACTGGTTCCAACATCAGGTCCTCATCATCGAAGGCGCGAGATGGCCGTCGCCGACGAGAATAGTTTCAGGTGGAGGCGCAAGCTCTTCAAGTGTGGCGCGGCGGATTCGTTCCACGCAGCTTTCACAGATACCATGGGTCACGCACGTTTCGGATTGGACGAAGTCGAGGTATGTTGCACACCACGCACATTGACGAGTCATGGCACCCTCCCGGTGTGAAGCGGTCACAGTGATGCTGCTGAGGCGGGATCATAGGCTGGGTCATTGGACCGGCGTACTAGGAACTCCCCTAGATGTGTTCGGTGGGATTCCAACCATTCAATCGTCGCAAGTGCTAGCATTGCAAGCTGATATTACACGTGAATCTGGGCGGACCCCCTGTTCCCGGATTAGAAAAACCACGATCGCCAATGGAAACTTTGGCGCATCTACCCAGTCCTCCCCTTAGGGAGAAAGCGGCTGAGCAAGATCGGGAAATGCCCGATGCAAATGCAAAAGCCCGCCTCCGAGAGGAAGCGGGCTTTTTGCTGCCTTGACAACTGCCTGAACGTCGGCCTTGAGGGGTGCTAATCCTTTACGACAAAGTGCACGCTGCGGTTTTTCTGCATGCAGGCCTCGCTATGCTTGAAGCAGAGGGGCCGATCCTTGCCGTAAGTTGTGGTTCTGAGTTGAACCGATAGGCCGAGTTCCTGCAGATACGACTTCACGCTCTTTGCACGGCGTTCTCCAAGGACAAGGTTGTACGCTGAGGTGCCGATTTCATCGCCCCGGCCCTCGAGCGTGAGACGAGAGACGCCGTCGTCCATGAGTCGCCTTGCGTTGGCTTCCAGCACAGGGAGCGCGTCCCGCCGTAGAATCGCCTCATCAAAATCAAACAGCACATCCGAGAGGGCGCCCGCAGGAAGGCCGGTCGCATTCAGCGCCGACAGTTCCGCCCGGGAAGGACGCGGCCGAGAGGCATTGATGCTGTATTCCGGAGGAAGAATGTGCTTGATCCTGGGTTCGTCAATCTGCTCCTCGGCATACTCGTCTCCGCCGATCGAGCCGGATTGGGTGGCGCAGCCTTGCGGCAGCAAGCATCCCAGACCCAAAGCGCCCAAAAGTATGAGTTCTGCTGGCTTATTCATGCTGCCTCCTTGCCCCACAGGGAGTTATTCAACTCTTTGTTAAGCAAGGGGGGTGCCATACGTCGGGCATCGGCCGGGTGTTCACTCGTACCGAGATCATGGCCCGTTGGCCGCGAAGATCTTGGAGATTCGTGCAGGTTTTTGGAAGAAGGCTCTCAAACAGCTGGGCGCACTCAGCGTTTGGACGTGCGGTGTTTGTACAAGAGTCCCATTTTTTGTCGCTGGATCGATGGAAACTAGGACGGCTCGATGCGACCGTGCATCCGGCGTCGGTGCAACGAGCCTCATCCCGTTTCGTTATCGCTCGTGTCGAGCTGGTCCGTCGTGCGCGTCGATCGTCGGGGCTGCTTGTCTCCACCTCGTGGACGGTGCGGGAATATTCTCCAACAGTTCGCTCGCACATTGACGGATGAGCACGGCCTCGTCATCGGTAATGCGATCACCGTGCAGCAACGCACTTTGAATTTTTTCGTTGAGACTGATGAGATCACGGACTTCTTTTCGTAGGTTGTTCATGTTGACCTCCCCGAGCATGGTACAAAATCTTCATGAACGCGTTGCGAGAAATAATAATCACCAAGCCTACGGCGTCAAGAGGGATTGGGAGGAAACAGGAGGAGGTAACAGGAGTCTGGGCAGGCTACTACACCTGAGGGGGATCTTCGTGGTCTTTCCCAGTCAGCATGGATACTTCCCGGGCTTCCATGTCCTGCAGTTCCGTGAGGATACCGAGCAGCACTTGCCGACGCTGCTGGATGGAGGTTTTGGGGAGGTCCTTGGCCAAGGGCTCCTGAGCTGATTCCGGCAGGTTGACCAGCGCTTCGGTCTCAGCGACCGTGGCGTACTTGTACGTCTCGACATATTTGTGACTCGTGCCATACAGCCGTCCGAGCAGATCTTCGGTTTCGGCATCAAATCTTTCGAGGGTCGGCAGGACCGGCGCCCGGTGATCTAGCTGTTCGAGCTTGCCGATCTGCTGTTTCAATTCATCACTGCGCATCTTTGGTGAAAACGAGGGATTGGTATTCGGCATGAAGCGCTCCTTCCGATCGATATTCCCGCTTATACGACACTCCAGTGAAACCCTGAACTGGGAAGGACCCTGAACCAATCAGCTTCTCTCAACGGAGGCGTCGAAGTTTCACGAATTGGCGCTGCAGATTGTCGAGTTCTTCTTCTGACATCTCCTCGAGATCGATCAGAGTGTTTCGCGCGCCTTTGATGCACCGAATTAATTCATCGAGCTTGAGATGAATGGCCTTGGCGTCGCGGTTCTGTGTGTTCTGAATCAGGAACACCATGAGAAAGGTCACAATCGTTGTGCCGGTGTTGATCACGAGTTGCCAGGTGTCCGAGTACTTGAACAATGGACCTGTCACCGACCAGACCACCACAATCCCAAGTGCTGCAATAAATGCCCACGGAGAGCCCACCTCAGCAGACAACTGCTTTGCAAAGTTGTGAAAGGCATCGGTCAATGTCGTGTGCGGCTTTCTCATAGGTCCTCCTGCGTGCGTAATGAATATCGCCAACAGTGGCTGCGAGAGGAGGAATGAGATGTTGACAGAGGCAGTGGCCATCCCCGTATTGGAAACCGGATGGCCACTGAAGAACGAGGTCAAGACTGACGGCTAGGCGGCCTTCTTTCTTGGAACCTTTGCGCCCTTGCGCCGGGCTTCCGACAAGCCGATCGCGATTGCCTGCTTGCGATTCTTGACCCGCTTGCCGCTCTTGCCGCTGCTCAGCGTGCCCTTTTTCCGTTTATGCATTGCCCGTTTCACGGATTTCTGGGCACCCTTGCCGTAGCGTGCCATACACACACCCCCCTTCCCCACAGGCTCCCTGCCGGACAGGCTGCCTGGTAGACAACCAGCAGACGCCGGCGACACCGCCGGCGTCTGCTGGTTGGTCGCTGAGCACTACTCTGCGCGCTGTAACGTGGTGGTGTGGCCCTTGTCCGTGATGTACGCCTTGACCATGTCTCCGGGAACCACCTTGTCCATCTTGGTGCTCTTGTCGACATGGATCTTCACTTCTTTGCCGTCATTGTCCTTGATCCAATAGTACTCACCTTCTGTTTTCATCAAAGTGCCTTTGACGGTGTCCTTCGTGATGCGCTCTTTGATGGTGGGCGAGGCTTCCTTCTCCGACATCGGATTGGCAGCCTGCGCAGCGCCGAATCCGAAGCACAGAAGTCCGGCCGCGAGAAAAGACATCATGACTGATTTCATGGAATCCTCCTTGTTATGAGTGTCATAGGGGCGTGGCCCCGCTAGGCGCACAACGGCACCCTCTCTTCACTCTCGTATGGGAGGGGAGGACTGAATACTAGGAAAGCGCCTAGAAGAAGGGGAGGGCTAGCCTATGAGGTCTGCTTCAAACTGATTGAGTGGACGGATGAAAATAGCAGTCACTTCGTTGTACACCGCAATGCGTCCCCCCTGCCGACGGCGGGTAAACGTGCCCTCGACGATCACTTGATCGCCTTCTTGGACGGGAGTGCGGCTAATCACTTTCAGCGTCCCTGCATTGTCCTTCAGGAAGAATTGAAAGGCCGGCTGTCCTTGCTTGTCGGTCACGGGCTGGACGCCGTTCACCTGGCCCATGACCACGACTCCTTTGCGATCATAATGCTGGGGATGGGCAATCACGTCGGCCACCTCTAGCAGTTCTGCGCCAGCGGGTGCCGAGACGAGAAGAAGAGAGACGAGTCCGAGAGCCATTAAAAAGGAGGGGTAAAGCAAGGGTCGTCTGGAGGTGTGAACCAGGGTTTTGCCTGTCATCTGCGGCGCTATTATAGCGATTTCGAAATGTTTGACAAGCTGGGCCTTCTCCCTAGAGTTCTGGCCCGAGTTATCGAGCGCGCCGTTGCTTCTTATGCCTTGATCCCTGTTCAGCATGCGTATAAAATGGCGCGATTTTTCAGAGAATTGCCTCAGTTGACTCTGCACTACCTTCGGTTCCCCCTTTGATCCATGAATTCTGTTGAGGCGGTGAACTCAAAAGGGAACGGTTGTGACAACAGACAGTAGCTTAACCTGTGAGGAGGGCATCCCGTGAGCGATTTAGCGATTATTACCTTTGCGTTGATTGCGGCCGTGGCCGGCATCGCCTACGGTCTGTACCTTGCGATGTGGGTGTTCAAATTGAACGCCGGCAACGCGAAGATGCAAGAGATTTCCAAGGCTATTCAGGAAGGAGCCGGCGCATACATGAACCGGCAGTATAGGACCGTCGGGGTCGTGGCGGCAGTGTTGTTCGTCCTGCTGGCCGGTGCCGGAGCCTTTTCCGATAAGTTCGGCATTCTGACCGCCGTGGGTTTTCTCGTCGGTGCCAGCGCGTCGGCGCTCGCCGGATACGTCGGCATGATCATCGCGGTACGCGCCAACGTCCGCACGGCACAGGCGGCGCACGAGGGCATGAATGCCGCCTTGACTGTGGCGTTTCGCGGCGGCGCGGTCACCGGATTGCTGCTGATCGGACTGGGGCTCCTCGCGATTACCGGGTTCTATACTATCGCCCAATCTATTTCGGGCCAGGAGAAAGCGATTCACGCGTTGCTGAGCCTCGGCTTCGGTGGGAGCCTCATCTCGGTCTTTGCCCGCGTCGGCGGAGGAATCTATACGAAGGCAGCGGATGTGGGGGCCGACCTCGTCGGCAAGGTCGAGGCGGGGATCCCGGAAGACGACCCGCGCAACCCGGCGGTGATCGCGGACAACGTCGGCGATAACGTCGGCGATTGCGCCGGCATGGCGGCGGATCTTTTCGAGACCTATGCGGTCACCACCGTTGCCGCGATGGTGTTGGCTTTCACGATGTTCAAAGGCGCGAGCGCCCCGATTCTCTATCCGCTTGCGCTCGGGGGTGTGACGATATTCGCGACGATCATCGGCATCTTGTTTGTGAAGGTGAGTCCGGGCGGGGGAATCATGCCGGCGCTCTATAAAGGACTGTTTGTCGCGGGCGGCATTGCGGCAGCTGCGTTCTATCCGGTGACGACCGAGATCATGCAAGGCGTCGGCGGTGTGTCGGGGATGAACTATTACATCGCGGCTTTGATGGGGCTGGGCGTGACGTTAGCGTTGGTCTTCATCACCGACTACTACACCTCAAAGAGTTATGCGCCCGTGCAGTACATCGCGAAAGCGAGTGAGACGGGGCACGCGACGAACATCATTGCTGGACTCGCGGTCGGCATGCAGGCGACGGCGGCGCCCGTAGTCGTGATTGCCGCGGCGATCCTGGGCAGTTTCTCCATTTGCGGCGGCGCGGAGGCGGGCGGTCTCTATGGCGTGGCGGTGGCAGCGGTGTCGATGCTCTCCATGGCCGGCATCGTCGTGGCGATCGATGCGTTCGGTCCAATCACGGACAATGCCGGTGGCATTGCGGAGATGGCGCATCTCGGCAAAGCCGTGAGGGACATCACCGATCCGCTCGACGCGGTCGGCAATACCACGAAGGCCGTGACCAAAGGCTATGCGATCGGATCGGCCGGTCTTGCGGCCGTCGTCCTCTTTGCGGAATATTCACGCGAAGTCGCGGCGCACAATCCGGCGTTTGCCGCCTTTGACTTGTCCAATCCGAACGTGCTGGTCGGCTTGTTCCTCGGCGGCATGTTGCCCTTCATCTTCGGGGCGTTGTGTATGAAAGCGGTCGGTGAAGCGGGGGGGTTGATCGTGGAAGAAGTGCGGCGGCAATTCCGTACGATCAAGGGCATCATGGAAGGCACCGGCAAACCGGATTACGCTACGTGCGTCGATATCGTCACCCAGGCCGCGATCCAAAAAATGATGATCCCAGGATTGATTCCGGTCGTATCGCCGGTGCTCGTCGGTGTGGTGCTCGGTCCGCAGGCCCTGGGCGGCGTGCTGGTCGGCAGCATCGTGACGGGTCTCTTCGTGGCGATCTCGATGACAAGCGGAGGGGGTGCATGGGACAACGCCAAAAAATTTATCGAGGAACAGGGCAAGAAGGGTAGTGAAACGCACAAAGCGGCCGTCACCGGTGACACTGTCGGCGATCCTTACAAAGATACAGCAGGTCCCGCGGTGAACCCGATGATTAAGGTCATCAACATTGTGGCGCTCCTGATCGTCTCGCTGATCGTCTAATAATTAGAGGGACGTCGGGAAGCAACTCGGTAAAGCACTAGGGAATGGCGCCGGTTCGGCTCCGAAGCTTGACGGTGGGGACCTCCTAGAGTATCGTGATTCTAGGTTCAGGGCGGATCCACGATTCCATCTTGGGAGGTATGCGATGGAAAAACAGGAACGCAAGCAAGAAGTCAGACGAGAACCGCAGGGCAAAGAAGAAGTCAAAGCCAACCCGAAGGTCGTCGAGACCGGCAAGAAACTCAAAGAAGACATCGACAAGCTGGTCGATGAAATCGACGACGTACTCGAAAAAAACGCGGAAGAATTCGTCAAGAATTACGTGCAAAAAGGGGGAGAGTAACGTACTCTCCCTCAACGCAGCATTTCCCCGCCTCACCCGCTCCCACTGCACCTTCCCAGTCGCAAGGATCTTATCGGACTCGTTTGACAAAGATGGTACGAGCTTATAGTATCCGCCTCGGCGGTCGTAACCACTGAAATCTCAGCACCTTACGGCCCTCATAGGCTCAGGCTCGTCGAGGTGTCATGAAGTCCAAGCTCTGGGTCTTCCGCGAGTTTGATCCCTTTCATCGCGCGGCTTTAGCGCAGGCCCTCTCAATTTCCTCCGCGAGCGCCTCCCTACTCCTGGCCCGTGGCGTGACCACGCCTCGCGAAGCGACTAGCTGGATGTCGCAGCAGATGCCGCACGATCCTTTTTTGATTCCCGACATGGAGCCCGCGGTTGAGCGCTTGCACCAGGCGGTCCTCACTCGCGAGCCGGTATGTTTTTACGGCGACTATGACGTGGATGGCATGTCGGCTACCGCTCTGTACCTGTCGTTTTTTGGATCACTCGGAGCTAATGTGCGCGCCTATGTGCCGCATCGCAAACGAGAAGGGTATGGCTTGAACGCCGTCGCGGTACAGCAGCTGCATGATGAGGGCGTCTCGCTGCTGGTCACCTCCGATTGCGGGACGACTTCGCATCATGAAATCGGATTGGCCAAGCAACTCGGGATGGACACTATTGTGACAGACCATCACCAGACCAGTGAGGCCATGCCTCCGGCCGTCGCCGTGATGAACCCTCATCGTGCGGGTGCACAGTATCCTTTTCGTGGGCTCTGTTCCGCGGGACTGGCCTACAAAGTTGTGCAGGCGTATCAAATGCGCTACGGCGAGGCGGGTCTGCCGTTGGAATCGCTGCTGGATCTCGTGGCCCTGGCGACAATCGCCGATGTGGTGCCGTTACAGGATGAGAATCGTGGGTTTGTACAGCAGGGACTCGTGCAGATCTCCCGCGGAGCCCGCTGCGGGATCAGAGCCTTGAAGCAAGTAGCCGGCGTCGTGCGGGATTGTTCGCCTGAGACGATTGCGTTCAAACTCGCTCCTAGACTCAATGCCGCCGGACGACTGGACCATGCGCTGCTCGGAGTGCAACTGTTGACAACCGACTCGCCAGCTGAAGCGCAACGGTTGGCAGAGCGGTTGGAGAAGCTGAATCGCGAGCGGCAGAAAATCGAAGCCGACGTCGTGTCGGAGGCTGTCGAAGCGGTGAACGAGCAGGAGTTGCCGGCGGCGCTGGTCCTCGCGTCCCGGCGCTGGCATGTGGGCGTGGTGGGGATCGCCGCCGCCCGTCTTGTTGAGCGATTCCATCGGCCGACGGTCGTCATCGCGATTGATGAACGAGGTGTCGGCAAAGGCTCGGCACGGACGATCGGAGGATTCGATTTGTATCAAGGGCTTGCAGCCTGCCAGGACCTCCTGGACGCTTTCGGGGGACATCCTGCCGCGGCCGGAGTCACGGTCCAGGAATCGCGTCTGGACACATTTCGGGACCGGTTTACGGCCGCCGTCGCGGAGTGGACCTGCGGAACCCCCGCCGTGCCGACATTGCATGTGGATGCGGAGGTACAATTGTCCGAGGTGACTGCAACACTCATCAAGGAGATTGGCGCCTTCCATCCGTTCGGTGCCGGGAATCCGGAACCGACCTTTGCTGTCAAAGGGTTGGAAGTCATGGATTCGCGTACGGTGGGGGAGAAGCACTTGAAGATGACGGTGCGACAGGGACGGTCGCTGCCTTTTGACAGCATCGGCTTCGGGATGAAGTCGCTGCTCGATCGCGGGATCCCCGCACGCACGCCGGTCGACTTGGCCTTCCTGCCGGAGTTGAACCACTGGAATGGTTATGACCGTATTCAGTTGCGTATTCGCGATCTCCGCGTCAGCGATCAGGGAACCGCATAATGCCGAATCAAACCGTCATGGACATCGACCAACTGCTCGACCGTGTGAAGAGTTATAACGCGGAGGCAGATCTTGCCATCGTGCGGAAAGCCTATGACTTTTCAGCCAAAGTGCACGAAGGGCAACGGCGCCGTTCAGGCGAGCCCTATTTACAGCATCCCATTGCGGTCGCTGGTGTGCTGACGTCCTTGAAGACGGACGTGACCGCCATCGTTGCCGCATTGCTCCACGACACGCTTGAGGACACGATGGCCACGCCCGAAGAACTCGAGAGCGAGTTCGGGAAGGACGTGGTGCATCTCGTCGATGGCGTCACGAAGATCGGCAAAATCACGTTCAAGAGCCATGAGGAAAAGCAGGCGGAAAATTTTCGCAAGATGCTGCTCTCGATGGCGGACGACATTCGCGTCGTGCTCATCAAGCTGGCGGATCGCCTACACAACATGCGCACGCTCGAACACTTGAGCCCGACTAAACGGCAAGCGATCGCGGAGGAAACGCTGGAAATTTACGCGCCGCTGGCCAACCGTCTGGGCATCGGCTGGATCAAGAACGAACTGGAAGATCTCTGTCTCAAGCACCTCAAGCCTGACGTGTATGAAATGATGCGCACCCGCGTGGCCAAACGCGACGAGGACCGGCAGCAGTACATTCAGGAGGTCATCGAGTTGGTCACGAAGGCGCTACAAGATCACGGGTTGCCCGGGCAGGTCTACGGTCGCCCCAAGCATCTCTACGGTATCTACCAAAAGATGAACAAGCAGTCGATCTCGTTCGAGGAGGTGTACGATCTGACCGCCTTGCGCATCGTGACCGATACGAAGATGAACTGCTACGCGCTGGTCGGGGTGATTCATTCGTTGTGGCGCCCAGTGCCCGGCCGATTCAAGGACTACATCGCGATTCCGAAATCCAATCTCTATCAATCGATTCATACGACTGTGGTCGGTCCCAAGGGCGAGCATGTCGAATTTCAGATCCGCACGGATGAGATGCATCGAGTGGCGGAGTGCGGCATCGCGGCCCATTGGAAGTACAAAGAGCAGGGCCGCGTGACCGACCGTGACAGCAAGACCTTCGGCTGGCTGCATCAGTTCGTTGAGTGGCATCGCGATCTGCCGGACAACCGCCAATTCATGGATTCGGTGAAGCTGGACCTCTTCCACGACGTAGTCTACGTGTTCACCCCCAAAGGTATCGTGAAGGAACTTCCGCGCGGCTCAACGCCGGTCGATTTTGCATACGCCATCCATACCGAGGTCGGCGACCACTGTGTCGGAGCGAAGGTGAATGGCAAGATCGTTCCGTTGAAGCATCAGGTCGAAAGCGGCGACACGGTCGAAATCCTCACGTCGCCCACGCAAACGCCGCACAAAGACTGGCTGAAATTCGTCCGCACGTCGAGGGCCAAAACCAAGATCAAGCATTGGATCAAGGTCGAAGAACAGAAGCGCAGCATAGAAATCGGCCGCCGCCTCCTGGAATCGGAATTTCGCCGTCACGGCATGGCGCCGGCACAAATGATCAAGTCGGCCGAACTGGCCGCCGCAGCGAGACAATCTGGCTACGACAGCACCGACGAACTGATCGCCTCAGTCGGCTTTGGGCACCTACCCGCGGCGAACGTGCTGGAAAAACTCACGTCCTCCGCGAATGCGCCTCTGGAAACACGACCGGCGGCGCGCAAGACGGTCGCCGGCAAATCCGATGATAAAGGTGTGAAAGTCAAGGGGGCGCGAGATGTCTTGATGCAGCTGTCCCGGTGTTGCAATCCAGTTCCAGGCGACAGGATCCTTGGCTACATTACCCGGGGACGGGGATTGACGATCCACGCGGTCGATTGTCCAAACCTGGAAGCGCTTGATTATGACAGGGAGCGCCTGGTCGAGGTGGAGTGGGATAGCGCGACGCCCAGCACGCATGCCGTAAAAGTTTCGGTGATGGCGGTGGACAAGACTGGCGTACTGGCCAATGTGTCCTCCGCCATTGCCGAATGCCATGCCAACATCAGCCGGGCCGAGATCGCCACCAGGGAAGACCGTAAGGCCGTACTCGATTTCATCGTCGAAATTTCCGGGACCGAGCACCTGGATCAAGTGTTGAAGGCGATTGAACGGGTAGATGGCGTCATTACGGCACGGCGCATCAGGGCCTGGCAAGAAAAATGACCAAGCTGTTGAAAAAGCCTGTCGGCTTCGTTCTCGCTTCACTCAAACCCTCAACGTACCGAAGAACGTACGCTTCGGGCTTTCGCTCGCTGCGGCCTTCCCGACAGTCTTTTTGAACAGCTTGAAAGCCTTGAGAAACTAAGGCAAGCGGAACTGAAGCTTCGAACCCTTCTCGAGCTTGAGTCGTTCCGCCTCGCCTCCGCCAAGCTCCAACACATACATCGCCGGATCATTCGGCTGATACTGGGGACAGCCCTCGTCATTCCTGGTGCAGATCGGAACGTTCCGTGCGATGTGGATGATCTGTTTTTTTTCGTTCATCCAGATGATATCGAGCGGGATCCTCGTGTTCTTCATCCAAAAGGTCCAGGGCTGTGCCTGATCGAATGTGAACAGCATTCCGCGGTCTTTGGCAAGGGACTCTCTGTACATCAAACCTTCGGCCCGTTTCTTCATCGTATTGGCGACCTCGGCCTGGATGATCACGCCGCCGGGCAGCTGAATAGGAATAAGACCATCATCGGCTTGAATGCAGGAAGGCAGCACCATCAGCAGCGTCACTGCAGACACGATGACCCATCGGATGTGCACGTGGCGATCCTATCGGCGGATACCTCACGAGTCAAGCAAACGGTCCGCCGTTGAAATGAATCGTGGCCTTCTTACTCTCCCGCCCAAGCGCGCGAGATCGCGCCTTCACACAGGTGTTCTCGCTTCGCTGACGCCCTCAACGTTTCCAGAAGCGTATAACTCGGCTCCCGCATGCAGAGGCCTTTCCGCTAGTCCTTGTTGAACACCCTTAGCGTGGCCACTTGCCTTGCAATCCCGCCACGACCTGTGCGATTCTCAGGCAACAGTGGAGGCCGTATGAAGGAAGTCAGGAAGGTGCACTATGTGAAAGGCGTGTTCGTCTGTCCCAAATGCCGCCAATCCTATGTTCAGGAAAAGTGGATTGAGTCTTGGCGCGTCCGGTGCCATCGCTGCGACTATCGCGGCGCCTTGACCGATGTTTCCGTCGAGGAGCGTATGGAAGAGGAAACGTTTCGTCGGTGATCCGGGGCTACTCGCACCAGGGCTTCTCCCACCTCGTTTTCTGTCTGATAGTCTCCTACATCGCATTCGGCTCCAACCTCGTGTCTGCGGCTGAGTGGGCTCCGGCCGCCGTCAAGGTCTTGGTCGCATACCATTCGCAGTCCGGCAATACTGAACGCATGGCGGAGGCCGTCGTCGAGGGTGCCAAGAGCCTGGCAGGCACGATCGTCGTGCTCAAGCGAGTAGGACAGGTGACGGCGGACGATTTGTTTTCCTCCGACGCGATCATCATCGGCTCGCCGGTGTATTGGTCCAACATGTCCGGCGAGGTGAAAACCTTCTTTGATAACTGGCAGTTCAAATTCGGCGTCTTTCCGGAATTTAAGATGAAGAACAAGATTGGGGCCGCCTTTGCTACCGGAGGACAGATCTCCAGCGGCAAGGAAGTGACGATGCTGACGATTCTTGCGGCCATGCTCGGCAACCAGATGATCGTCGTCAGCGGAGGAGGTGCTTTCGGCGCTTCCGCCACGACGGAGGGCGACAGCCCCGGTCTCGACAAGAAAGAATTAGCGGATGCTCAGGCGCTTGGACGACGAGTGGCCGAAGTCGCTGCCATGTTGAAACCCACCCCCTCCAACTAGTCCGTTCTGGTTCAATCTAGAGTCCTGTAGCGAAGATCACACCGAAGGCCTTGAGCCGCGAAGATGACGAGCGCTGAGTTGTGTTGGAAAGAGGCGAGTGCTTCAGCTGCTGACGGGGTTCAGTAGACAATGTTCGTTCTTGGCAAGTTCCACAAAGGTTTGGATGTTTTTCGAGCATCGGCCGCAACAGCCGGAGTCTTTGAGCCCGAACTTGGCTTTGATCTGGCACGGCATCACGATGCCCGCACGTGCCGCGTCGCGGACGTCTGAGTCAGTGATTCCCTTGCACAAGCACAGATACATATAGCCTCCCTCGGCAAGAACGATTATGAGAAGCATTATCAGTATGCCACCACCGGAGGAATCTGTCAACAGGGCGCAAGGTTTGAGCAGAAAGAGCAAGATTTCCCTTGTTGACCGCTTACTTAGAGTGTGGCTTCGAGCTGACCAATCATGTCTTTGATGGTGGTGAATCCCGATTGCCAGAAGGATTTCAAGGTGATATCGACGTTCACGGCAGCGAGAATGCGCTCTGGTGACATGGAACCGCCGGTAGCGAGCAGATCGAGATACTTCGGAACGAAGGTAGGTCCTTCCTGCTGATAGGTACGGTACAAAGCCAATACGAGCAGATTACCAAAACTGTATGCGTAGCAATAAAATGGGCTCGCATAGATATGCGGAATCGTCAGCCATTCCCACTGAAACTCTTCGGGCACCCTCACCGTCTTTCCGAACTGCTGACGTAACTCGCTCAAGTAGGTCTGCGCGAGTTGGTCTCCCGTCGCTCCCTCGGCGATCATCTGGTGTGCGATGCGCTCGAATCGCACAAAGTAGGCCTGGCGCAGGACAGTCGCATAAATGTCGTCGAGCTGGCTGAGCAATAAGCCCTGCCGGATCTTCTTGTTTGATTCCTGCTGCATAAGGGCATCCGACAAAATCCGTTCGCCAAACACCGAAGCCGTCTCAGCCAGCGGCAAGGTTGAATGGAATGTAAAGACCGAATGGTGCGCCGCCAGCATGCCGTGCACCGCGTGGCCGAGTTCGTGCGCCATGGTGGCGATGTCGCGGGCATCGCCCGTATAGTTCAACAGGACGTACGGCGTAAGGCCCGGCACGACGCTGTAGCAAAAAGCGCCGCCAAGTTTGCCTGGTCTGGTAGGGGCATCGATGTGGTGATCGCTGAACACCTGCTGGGCAAGGTCGGCCAACCGGGGCGAAAAGCCTCGATAGGCTTCCAACACCATGCGCACGGCGTCCGGGTACTGGTATTTTTTCACGTCGGTGCGGTGGGGGGCATAGAGATGGTAGCGACTCATCGACCTGATGCCGCAGATGCGGGCCTTGAGTTTGAAATATTGTTGGAACAGGTCGGCATTCTCTGCGCAGACGGACAACAGCACGTCAACGGCAGCATTGGGCACATCATTGCCCAGATTCCGAGCGGCAATCGGGGAGGTGAAATGTCGCAGACCCAGGTTCTCTGATTTCCAGTCGATGACCAGCGTCTTGTACATTTCGCCGAGCACATCGCGCTGGGCAGAGAAGACACGATAGAGCTCCTGGTACGCGGCTTGACGCACCGAAGCCTTCGGACTCCGCACATGCATCATCAACCCCTCGCGGTTGAGGACCTTCTTTTTTCCCCCGACTCTCATCGTGAACGTCAAACCATTCGTTACCACGTCGTAGAGCGTGTTCACTGCGCTACGTCCGGTCACGTTCTTGACATTGATGATTTTTTCCTCAGGCTCGGTCAGCGTATGCGGTTCATAGCGGCGGATGGTTTCGAGGTAATATCGCAGATCACCCGATCCGCCCAACAAGCGGGCCGCGTTCTTCTCGTCGATGCCCTGCCACCACAACTCGAAAAACAGCAAACGGTTTTGCAAGACAGTCAGGCGTTCTTCCACGCTGGTTTTGAAGGAGCGGGCCTTGCTATCCCCGGTATTTTCAGTGAACCAAAGGTACGCATAGGCCCCGAGCCGCGAAGCGCTTTGGGTCACAGATTCACTGAGGTGTAGAATCGAGGCAAAATCTTTGCCCGACAAGGCAGGGCTGAGGGTCGCGCGAGTCGATTCGATCTGAGTAACTTGCGCCTCGATGGCCGACAGATGCGCATCGAATTGGCGAAGCGGGTCTTTCACCAGATCGGTCAAATCCCATCGATCGGGAATCACCGTGCGTCGTGTTTTTTGATCACTGTGGGTGTCGCCCATGCGTGGCTCCTTAGTGGCAAAATGGATGGCAAATCGATCTTACCATCCGTCATATGCCGGCGCGCAAAAAAAATCTATGCCATTGGAGGACGCCGGGCTGCGGATCCGTTTGACAGCTCTGTGAGGGGATGTGACAATCTGCTGGAGAGTCCCGTGATGAATGATCAGGAAATCAATCGTGCCGTCCAGTATGTCACGGCCAGCACCTCCTATGGCCGCGACACGGTGGCCGACATCCTCAAGACCGGACTTGGAGAGCTGAGTGAGTTGGCGGTGCAGTCTACGCGCGAATTCGAACGAGACGCCTTATTGGAATACGTATCCCAATGGACGATCAAACGGACGGGCCAACCGGAACCACTTGTTCGCGAAGTGCTGGGCTGTGCCGGCCGCTGGCTCGACGAAGTGTACGAAGAAGTGTCCAAACGGCATCTGGAGTCGCCGGGTCTGCCTCCGCCTGATGATGAGGACGGCGCTGAGCCGGTGTAAATCGTCACCACCTGCGTCACGAGTGAAGGAATGCCGCGGTTTCGTCCCCGAAAGACGTTCCGGCTCGTCACTCATCTGCATGACGGGCATCGCGAGCCCATTCCGGCGTGGAAGCGGGAAGAACTCGGCCTTTCGCCGGACCTAGAGGATCGGTGGACGACGCTTCGACAGCACTGCGCCGATCAATCGAGTCATCTGCGGCTTGCCCGCCTCGTGCGACGTATGACGCACTATGACTGTGGCGTCCGCGAGTCCGCTCTTGCCGAACTTGAACTGGCCGTGCAGCTCATTCGAGTCGGCGCCAGAGTCAACTTCCTGCCTGAATCTCAGGCACGGACGGCGGATCTCGAGTGCCGTCTGGGTCGCGAACGTTTCTTCGTCGAGATTACCGCCATGGTCGGGTCCGCCGAGCGTCAGCGGCTTCCGTTGCGCGGCCTGCTGCCCGATGAGGAAGGCGTTCATGAAACAGACCGCGGGGTGATTTTGATCCATCGCATCCTCGCTCGCATCCAGCAAAAGGCCAAACAACTGGCCGATTATTCCTCTCCCGTGGTCCTGTGCATCTCGATCCCTCGGGCCGACCTACGGGGCGAGCACACTTCACGATCGGAAGCCACCTGGCTCGATCTCAAGTCCCTGGCGGGAGCCGTAACGCTCCTGCTCACGAAGCTGTGCACGGTAAGTGCCGTCTTGATCTCGTTCTGGGATGTGGTGCCGATGCCTGTGAAGGCCGGTACGAGATTGGCCAATGTGGAAATAGTCGAACGAAACATCCACCAGCGGGGACATCCGCGTGTGCGGATGTTCGTCAAGAATCCTGCCGCTAGCGCGCACCTGAGTGAACGCCAGCACGACGCCTTTTGTCACCTGCTCTAGAGAGTGCTTTTCAGCGCTTCGAGATTTTTCGTCACCATGGCATCGCCGTTCTTGGTTGAGACGTCGATCCCGGCGGCACAAACGACCCGACATTCGTCGAGGCGGTTTAAGGTTTTCAGCGATTGCGCCAAGGCATAGTAGGCGGCTGAGTACGCGGGTTTCACTGCAATGCATTGACGCAGTGCAGTGGCGGCTTCTTCAAAGTTTGCGTCCTCCATATAGGCTTTGCCTAATCCGAACCATGCCACTTCGTCGTTCGGATCGATCGCCAGGACTTTTTTGAGCGGTTCGATTCTCGGGTTCGGCATAGAAATTCCTCCGGCGTCAGACGATAGCAGCGCGGAGCGCGCATTGTCTACGCCGATTCCTGCGTGCTACGATCCTACGAATGGGCACGACCGGCCTCGTCTATCATCCCGCCTATCTCGACCACGATATGGGCGCCGGACATCCGGAGTCTCCGAATCGACTCAGGGCCATCCTGCAGCAGCTGGAGCGCAGCGGCACTGCCGGACGGATCAGAAAGATTGAGCCGCGTAAAGCCGAAGACGAATGGATCACGCAGATCCACAGTCCCTCCTACGTGGCTGCATTGACCACACACCAGCCTTCGAGCGGGAGGGTCGCTCTCGACGGCGATACTTCGATGTCGCCGGGTTCGCTGCAGGCGGCCTATCTGGCCGCGGGCGGGGCGTTGGCGGCCGTTGATGCGATCATGCGCGGCGACGTTGAGCATGCGTTTTGCGCCGTGCGGCCACCCGGTCACCATGCGGAAACCGACAGGGCGATGGGTTTTTGTCTTTTCAACAACGTGGCTATCGCGGCGCGCTACGTTCAAAAACAATACGGTCTGGGCCGCGTGCTCATCGTCGACTGGGATGTGCATCACGGAAACGGTACGCAGCATAGCTTTGAACAGGATCCGTCTATTCTCTTCTTCAGCACGCACCAGTATCCGCATTATCCCGGCACGGGTCGGGCGACGGAGCGGGGCATCGGCGCCGGCGAAGGGTTTACGATCAATGTGCCGATGGACGCCGGAGACGGCGATGACGAATACCGTGCGATTTTCTTGAATGTGCTGCTGCCCGCCGCCGAGGCGTTCAAGCCGGAATTCGTCATCGTCTCCGCCGGTTTTGATGCACACCGCGACGACCCATTGGCCAGCATGGAATTGACGGAGGCCGGATACAGCGACCTGACTGGCCTGGTAGTGGGGCTTGCGAAGCATCACGCGCAGGGACGGCTGCTGTCCGCTCTGGAAGGGGGCTACAACCTGAACGCTCTAGGCGCATCGGTGGACGCGCATCTGAAGGCACTGCTCGCCGCATGACACGCCGGCGCGCCATTGCAATGGCTTCGTTGGCTCTGGTGGGCGCCGTCTACCTCTATTACACCGAAATCAAGCCGGTTGTGATTTTCGGCTTACGCTCGGATTATGCGCATGCCATTCCGTTCCAGAAGATTCCGGAAGGTCTGACGAGCCTCAAAGCGGAGTCTTGCGGTCAATGCCACAGGGAAATCTATGAAGAATGGAAGTCCAGCATTCATGCCCGCGCCTACGAGGATCCCTATTTCCAAGCCTACTGGAACAAAGACAAACACATTTGGGTTTGTTTGAATTGCCATACACCGCTGGAAAACCAACAACCGACGGTCATCAAGGACATTCCACGCGGCCGCGTCGAGAAAGCTGTGCAGGCACCGAATCCAAACTACGATCCCGAGTATCAAAAGGAATCGGTCACCTGCGCCGCGTGCCATGTTCGAGACGGAATCATTTACGGCCCGTTCGAAGATTCCGCCGCGCCGCATCCCACCAATTTCGATCCAAATTTCCGGACGGCGCAGGTCTGCTACCGTTGCCACAATGTCGTCTCCGGGCCGGCGCAGTTTTATCGCGTAGGTCCCTGTGGCACGTATGCCGAGTATGAAGGGAAGTTCTTCATGCAGCAGCGGGGCTTCATTTGTCAGAGCTGCCACATGCCGGAAATCGACCGGCCCGTCGCCACGAACAGTCCGATCCGGCGGGGTCGTCAGCATCTTTGGCGAGGTGGGCACGATCCGGAGATGGTCAAGCGGGCGGTGGCGATACAAGTTACGGCGGATACGACGTCGCCGAAGCCAGGGGATCGCGTGGCCTTCAGGCTGACCCTCATCAATGCCGGTGCCGGACACAAGATTCCAACCGGCGACCCTGACCGTTTCTTCACCGTCGAGTTCGTGGTGGTGGATTCACAGGACCGGGTCCTGGCGGAGCAGAAGTCGACCATGGGGCGCTGGATCATGTGGCAGCCGGCCATTCTAGAGTTGTATGATAACCGCCTTCTGCCGTTAGCCAGCCGGGAGTATGAGTTTGTCTATCGGCTACCGGACAAGGCGGAGGGCTTGAAAGTCAAGACGCACGTGCAGTACCACATTGTGACCGACAAGCAGCACGAGATGCTGCAACACAAGTATGGTCTGACGGGTAGTGATCCATACCGGTTCCTCGTGTACGAGCGGGAGTTTCCGCTTTCGGAGCAGTTGAAGACGGCATTGGCGGACAGCGACCACTTTCCCGCCGCCGGGTCGACCCGAGCAGGGGAGAGCTGTCCGGTGGAACCGCAGGCGCCCGCGGTCAGGCCTGGTTGAAGGAGATTCATGAATCATCCGTTGCTCATCGACACAGACACGTTGCAGAAGCAATTGGGGAAGCCCGGGCTTGTCGTCATCGACGTGCGTGGGGATGCCGCCTATGAATACGGCGGCCATATTCCCGGGGCCGTGCACACGACCTGGCATCAATATAGCGATCCCAAGGCCGTGGCCAAGGGATTGTTGGACCCCGACACGACCCGCATGGAGCAGAAAATGCGGACGCTCGGACTCAATCAGGACAGCGAGGTCGTCATCTACTCCAATGCCTTTGATAATTGGGGAGACGAAGGGCGTATGTACTGGATGCTCGAATATTTCGGTCACACGAAGATGCGCATTCTCGACGGAGGTTGGGTGAAATGGGTGGCCGAGCAGCGGCCGTTCGAGCATGGACGTGTGACGCCAACACTCGGAAATTTTACGATCAGGTTGGCCGGCCACATCATCATCGCGAAGGACGAGCTGCGTGCGCTACTCAAGCACCCTCAGCCCAGCACGAAGATTCTCGACGCCAGAAGTCTTGAAGAGTACCTGGGGAAGGAAGTCTCGGGCATCCCGCGACCGGGACATATTCCCTCCGCGATTCATGTATCGTGGAACGGATTTTTGACCACGGACGCAACCGTGAAGGATCTTGCCGCGATCAGGGCCGGTCTCGAAGAAAAAGGGTTGGAGGCGGATGATGATATCGTGTGCTACTGTACGGGCGGCGTCCGGTCATCGTGGCTGTATTTTGTGTTGAAGCTTGCCGGGTATACAAAGGTGCGAAACTATCCAGGTTCGTGGTGGGAATGGAGCCGTGATTTTGCCTGCCCTGTTGAAAAAGATTTTCAAGGCCTACAAAAGATATTGGGCATCGAGGCGCCGGCTCGGCCTTCTTGACACTCAAAAACCTGCTGTGTAAGGTGATTCGTCTAGTTGCCATTTCTATTTCGTTTGTACGACATGCACTCAAACCATGAGGAGGATCCCATGACGATGAGCATCCGACGTGGAGCGGCGGCATTGGCCGCGGTTGCGCTGCTGGCGTTGCCGGTAGTCGCCCAGGCTGACAACAAGCACGTGAGTGAAGCCATTGAACATGCCAAGGGTGCGGCGAATCACGGCAAGCAAGGCCATGCCGATGCTGCGGCGCAGCATGCGGAAGAGGCGCTGAAACACGCGCAGGCCGCCGGCGTGAAGAATCCTCACCTGGACGAGGGCATCAAGGAATTGAAGGAATCAGTCGCCCACGGCAAGGCCGGTCATGCCGACGTGGCCGCGCAACATGCGGATGCCGCCGTCATGCACCTCTCTGAAGTCAAGTAAGTCTTCACGGCGAGGGGCAAGAGGTGAGGGGCTGTTGTGAGCCCGTGCCTCTTGCCCTTTGTGTTTGTGCCGGTCTCCCGGGTCTGATCTGGTTTGGTCTTTATGCGAGTTGGGTACTATCAAAACAATCCGGAATTTGGAAAGGTGGCCGAGAATCTCGACCGCATTGCGGCCGCGCTCGAAACGGCCGCAGCCGATCTTCTGGTCCTGCCTGAACTCTGTGCATCGGGGTACCAATTCGTGTCGACCGAAGAAGTACGCGACTTGGCCGAGCCGGTTCCCTCCGGACGTACGACGAAGCGGCTGCTCGATCTCGCCAAGCACAGACAGATGGTGATCGTCGCCGGTCTGCCGGAGCAGGCCGGGACGACCTTCTACAATTCTGCCGTGGCTGTCGGTCCGCAAGGCTTCATCGGGTGTTATCGGAAGACGCATCTCTTTTTCGAAGAAACGCTGTTTTTCACTCCTGGTGACACCGGATTTCACGTCTGGGACATCGGGCCTGCCAAGATCGGGGTCATGATCTGTTTCGACTGGTATTATCCCGAGGCAGCCAGAACGCTGGCGCTGAAAGGCGCCGACATTATTTGTCATCCGTCGAATCTCGTGCTGCCGAACTGTCCCGATTCCATGCCAGTGCGCTGTCTCGAAAACCGGGTCTTTGCTGTGACCTGTAACCGGACGGGCAGCGAGGCACGCCAGGGGAAGGACCGGCTCACGTATATCGGCAGCAGCGAAATCGTCAGTCCCCGTGGCGCCATCCTTCACCGGGCGCCGCGCGATCAGGAAGCGCTGTGCGTCGTGGAAATTGATCCCGCCGAGGCACGCAACAAGTCTGTCACTCCCTATAACGATCTGTTGAGAGATCGCCGCGAATCCTTGTATACGTGACCAATCGCCGCGTCGCGGTTGTTTTCCTGTCTTGCGTGTGAGACATCGGCAGGATAGGATAATTCCATGCAGATTCCCTTGAAGGCTCAGCTCGGCAAAGGCATCTTCCTGGTGGCCGCTCCCAATCTACGAGATCCCAATTTCAGACAGACGGTCGTGTTACTTTGTGAACATGGTGCCGAGGGCGCACTCGGCGTCGTGGTCAATCGGCCGACGGCGATGTCTGTATCCGAAGCGCTTCCGCAGGTGCCGGTGTTGGAGGGGCAGCGCCACGTGTTGTTCTCGGGTGGGCCGGTACAGCCGAATCAAGTCATGCTGCTTTATCGGTTGGATCAGTTGCCCGACAATTCCCACCACGTCTTCGATGGCGTGTGCTTAGGTGGAGACATGGAACTGGTGGATAAAATTCTGACGACCAGCCAAGGGAAAGAGGCCTTTCGCGCCTATGTCGGCTACTCAGGCTGGGGGCCAGGTCAATTGGAATCGGAAATGAGGATTGGATCGTGGATCACGGTCCCTGCCGATCCGGCGATGGTGTTTGAGAAGGACCCGACACGTGTGTGGTCCGAGATTGTCAGTGCGTTGGGCGAAGAATTCCGCTTGTATGCGGATATGCCATTCGATCCCTCCCTCAACTAGCCCCTCGACGTCTCGTGCATTGCTTGCGGCCTCCGGCGCTTGGGTGTTACCCTCCACGCGATGAACGAGCCATCCGATGATTTCTCGTTTCGTGGTGTGTTCGTCCGCCTCACTGGTGCTCTTCTCGTTCTCATTCCTGCGCTGCTCACCGGATGCGGCGTTGCCTATACGATCATCAAATCTGAGTCGAAGTTCGACAAGCTTGCCGTGCCGATGACCAAGGCAGAGGTCGTTGAAGAAATCGGCGGGCCGGACCGAGTCCTCCGGGATGACGGCCGCATGTTGGTGTGGGAATATTCCCTGACGGCGCGAAGACAATGGCTCTACGAACTGGGACTCTGTCCGATCTCCGTCTGGGTCGGCGGGTGCATCATTTATCCCTTCACCAACGTGGCCATGGAGCATGAGCGCGAGTACCCCCATCATGTAGTGCTGGTCAACGACGAGCTGTGTGCGTGGGGTACCCCGGTCGCGATCCTGCAACGGCGCAGAGCCTGCGAAACGGTCGGCTATCAGTACGGCCGCATGTCGGGGACGACGGGTCGCCCCGAGCCGGTCGTGACGGGGTTAGGACCCATCAATCGGGACAGCATCGATCGCTACAAGACGATGGCGGTGATGGTATTGGAAGATGCGCCCAGCGTGCCCGGTTCCGGCTCACGTGTGGCCGGGATCGTGACCACGCTGTTGCTGGATCTCGACATCAATATGGTGGAGCGTGCCAAGCTCGATGAAGTTCTCAAAGAACAGGTCATTCAGCTGACGCATGCAGACGACGCGAATGTGCTCAAAGTGGGAAAACTCGTCGGTGCACAGGCCATCATTGTCGGCGGTGTGCAGCAATGGGAGCGTCAAGAGCAGAGCCGCAGCAACAAGGTCTCGCTGTCCTTACGGATGATCGATGTCGAAACCGGACAATTGCTCTTCAACGGCGAGGGCCACCTGGCCGACTTCACCAGCGATGATCCCGAGGGCTCGGCGCATCTGATTGTGCATCGCATCCTTGCCCGTTTCGGGTCGCAGACCGGACTTCTGGGATCCGGACGGATCGGCGTCAACTGGGAGTTGCTGGAAGAGCAGGGGACACGGTTCTACATGGTCCGCGAACTTCGCAGCGGGCTTCCCGCCGAGAAGGCCGGGCTCAAAGTCGGCGACCGCATTTTGGCTTGCAACGGCGTTTCATTGAACGCCGCAATGACAGATCGAGATGCCAAACAGTTTTGCCGGGTGGAAGCGGGAGAAACACTGCAGCTTCAAGTCCGACGCGCCAACAACCCGATGGAGTTGTTCGTGACCGCGGAGAAGCGGCCGGGCTTGTAGTCAACGACGGAAGGATAGCGCGCATGAGTCAGAATCCACGGCAGTCGGGAGCCGATGGCCTGATCAAGAAACTGCATGAGCGTCCGCACGTGCCGCTCGCCCAGTGGCTTCGGGCGCCCGCCCATGTGCATTATAAAGCCTTCCGCATGGCGGACCCGCCCGCGCAGCGCAGGTTGAGCCGGGAGGAGTTCCAATCTTGCCTCACGGCGCTTGGCGTACCGCAAGACAGCATTATGCTGCGTGAGACTTTCGGCTACGGGGTTAAGGCAACCGACAACGGCGAGCGACTGATCCTCATCTGGCAGGCGCATACCGAATACTATAATTACCAGATCTGGTATCTACCCAATTCCGGGGTTGCGTTCGGCCCGGTGACGTTTCCAAACTACAAGTTTCCTCTACAGCCGCTCGGCACGGAAGTGTGCCGGTTGGATATCTTGCTTTCGTCCGAACCACTACCGACGCGCGAGCAGATGCAGTCCATGTTACCGGGTCCGGTGCTCTACGGCAGCCGCATTCTCGATGAACAGACGAGCCTGGTGACCAGCTTTACCCCAGACGAGTTCGACCGCGAGCGATACTGGGTCGCCCTTGGTCCCGCGCACGTGCAGACCTCGCGTTTGAAAGAAATCGTCGATGCCATCGTGCGGATCGAGACCTACTATCATCTCCTCCTGATGCAGAAACCGTTGTTCTCGACGGCGATCGATCAGGTCTATAAATTCGAGCAGGTCCACCTCAAACAGCGCGAGATCATCAGCGGGCACATCGCCCATGCCGACTCTCAGACGCTGCAGCGCTGGCTCAACAGTCTCACGCAGGATCTGTTGAAAACCAACCGGATCGCAGGGACACTGCATTTCGAACTGTCGGCCTCCGTCCCGTATGACAAGATCGTGCACACGACCCTGGCCTCCTTGACCGAGAAGCCGCTCGACGCCTACCGGCCGGTCTCCGATTACGTGCTCAGCGGGATTACGGGTGTGGCAGAGGGCTATCAACAACTGTTGAGGCGCATCGATACGCTTCGGGCCGGCTTCGAGGGCATCATTTCAATCATTCGCGCCAGGGTCGATCTGATCTTGGAGGGACAAAATCTCGCGCTCCTGCAGAGCGTCGACAAGACCACCAAGAGCCAGGTGCTCCTGCAACATACGGTCGAAGGACTGTCGGTGATCGTGATCGCCTATTACGTGGCGGGGTTAGGCGGCTATCTCTTCAAGGGTTTTCAGGAAATGGGGTGGCTCAGCAACGCCAACCTCGTGTCGGCGATTTTTGTGCCGATTGCCATCGGTCTTGCCCTCGTAATTACGACCGTGAGCAAGAAGTACCTGCACAGGAAACTGTCGAGAGAACGTCCCTCCAGCCAGTCTGGGCCCACCGGGAGCTAGCTTAGTGGGCGGCTGTCTCGGTCAGGAGGCGCGCCAAACACCGGCCTGTCAAGGATGCAGGGTTCTTCATCACCTGTTCCGGACGGCCCTCGGCGACGAGCCGGCCTCCGGCATCTCCTCCTTCCGGTCCTAAATCGATCACCCAGTCTGCCGACTTGATCACGTCGAGATTGTGCTCCACCACCACGAGGGTGTTGCCCGCGTTCACCAGTTTGTGCAGCACGGCCAGCAATTTGTTCACGTCATCCATGTGCAAGCCGGTGGTCGGCTCATCCATGATGTACAGAAGATCCTTCGCGCTCGAGTCCTTGAGCTCTGCCGCGATCTTGAGCCGTTGGGCTTCGCCGCCGGACAATGTCGTTGCAGATTGCCCGAGACGCAAATAGCCAAGACCGATAGAGGACAGCAAATGCAGCCGCTCTTGGAGCCTAGGCGTCCCCGAAAAAAAAGCGCGTGCCTCGTCGACCGTCATGTTCAGCACTTCAGAGATCGTCTTGCCGCGATGGCGAATCGCGAGGATCTCCGGCTTAAACCGTTGGCCTTCGCAGCGCTCGCAGGGCGCATACATGTCTTCAAAAAAGTACATTTCCAGTTTTTCAACGCCAGCCCCTTCACAACGCTCACATCGGCCGCCTTCGGCGTTGAACGAAAAATAGCTCGGCGTGAATCCTTGCCGCAAGGCGTCCCGCTCTGCGGCAAATAGTTGTCTGATCTCGTCAAAGACCTTGAGGTATGTGACCGGATTGGACCGGGGCGTTCGCCCGATGGGCTGCTGATCAATCAGGCGGACACCCTTCACGTGTTCGATCCCCTTGATGGCGGTAAAGCGGCCCATGGGCAGGGTCTCGACGCGAAACGCCCGGGCGAGCGCGGCGTACAGCGTGTCTTCCACAAGTGTGCTCTTACCGGACCCGGATACTCCCGTGACACAAATCAGCATGCCGAGTGGAAACCGCACGACCAAGTCCTTCAAGTTGTGTTCGTTGGCGCCGGCGATCACGAGGAATTTCCCCGAGCCTGAGCGTCGGGAGCGAGGCACCGGAATCTGCTCCTCCCCTCTCAAGTAGCGTGCGGTAATCGCACGGCGGTCTTGCACGAAGTCGGCAGCCGGTGCAGCGCACACGATCTCTCCGCCTTTTTCTCCGGATTGCGGTCCGAGTTCCACGATGTAGTCGGCTGACTCAATCATTTGGCGATCGTGTTCGACCACGACGACGGTGTTTCCTGCGGCCGCCAGGTCCTTCAAGATCCCGGCCAAGAGTTCGGTGTCCCTGGCATGAAGGCCTATTGTCGGTTCGTCTAACACATACAGGGTTCCAACCAGTCGAGCGCCCAACTGATTGGCCAGGGACACGCGCTGTGCTTCCCCGCCCGACAGCGTCTTGGTCTGACGGCCGAGCGTGAGATAGCCGAGGCCAACCCGTAAAAGAAATCCGAGCTTGGCCTTGAGCTGTCCCAACAGGTCCGCCCCCACCGCGTATTCGTACGGGCTCAAGGTCAGAGACCTGAGCCATGACATCGCGCCTTCGATCGTCATCGACGTCACCTGCTGGATATCGGTGCCGGCCACCTTCACAAAGCCGGCATCGGGCTTCAGCCGGCTGCCCCGGCAGCTTGGGCACTCGAACGGCGTACGATAGCGGCTCAGGAGGACGCGTACATGGAGCTTGTAGCGTTTTCCTTCGAGGTATTCAAAAAAATCATTGATCCCATCGAACGACTTGTCGCCCTCCCACAGCAGTTGCTGCGTATGCTTCTCGAGAAGCCTGTAGGGGACGGTCAGGTCCACACCTTTCCGCTTCATGGCGAGCAGCATCTGTTTCTGCCACCAGTCCGTGCCCGGTTTGCTCCATGGCTCGATGGCGCCCTGGACGAGCGACTTGTTCTGGTCGGGAATGACGAGCGCCGGGTCATAGCGCAGAACGTTGCCGAAGCCTTTGCATTCCGGGCAGGCGCCCAGCGGATGATTGAATGAAAACAGGACGGGACGAAGCGGGTCAAATGCGCGTCCACAACGTTGGCAGCGAAAACCTGAATGATAGGTCTGCAATCCCTGACCAATCACGTCCACCGCGCAGCAACCGTCGCCTTCGCGGAACGCCGTCTCGACCGCCTCGCAGAGACGCGACCGATTGTCTTCCCGAATGACCAGCCGGTCGAGGACCACATAGAAGGAAGGCTGACGATGGAGTGCAGGAGCCTTAGCCCCATGGAGATCGACGGTCTCTTCGCCAAGCCTGACTTTAGTGAACCCTCTGGTCAGGAGCGACTGGATAAGGGCCGGCTCGCTCTTGGCCGGTGGAGAGGACAGGGGAAACAGAAGCATGGCTCTGGCGTCGGAAAAGCGTTCGAGCAGATCCGCGGTGACGGTATCGGGGTGAAATGCCCGGGCCTCCTCATGACAGTCCGGGCAGATCGGTCTGCCAAGTTTGGCAAACAGCAGCCTCAGCAAGTCGGCGATTTCTGTCGCCGTACCCACGGTCGAACGCGCCGTCCTCACCTGGTTCTTTTGTTCGATGGCAATGGCCGGGCGGATGTTGAGGATCCGATCCACGTCCGGCCGCGCGACCTTGTCGAGAAACATGCGGGCATAGGTCGACAGCGACTCGACGTACCGCCATTGACCCTCGGCAAAGAGCGTATCGAAGGCAAAAGAGGATTTTCCAGATCCTGACAGTCCAGTGACCGCCGTGACCTGGTTATGCGGGATGCCGAGAGAGATATTTTTCAGATTGTTTTGCCTCGCCCCCTCCACGAAAAGGGTCTCTGAGGGCGGTGGCGTTTCAGTAAGGTGAGGCACGTCGACTCGTTCCTTCGGAGGATGACCTGTCATCCTAGCAGGCTGTGCGGGGCACTACCAGCGCTGGAATTCCCGTTTGCGGTGGGAATCGTGGTTTGTCTTGGGAAATCAAAAGCGGGATGAGAGGATGGGAAGGCTCATGTCGCGATACCGCGACATCCATCGGCCATTAGACAAAGGAATGATGCTTCTATGACGCAGCGGGCTGAGCCGACGGACTATCTGAGAATCGGACGTCAATTAGCCAGGCTGCTGGGCTCCAGCCTGGAGGGCCCCTCGGGAGAGGCGCTCAAAGAGTTGGCGCGCGCCTATGATCCCTCTGCCAATGAGGCGCGCATCAGCGCGGAAGTCTTTCTGTTCCACAAGTATCTGATCGTGCAAACGTGCGTGGGAATGTTTCCCAGCTCGGAGGTGGAGCGCGTGATCGGCGGTCTGTTTGCCGCATTGAATGAGCGAGCCACGGGCCTTGAGTTCAGTCAGGAGCGTCAGAATGCGATGGAACAGATGTGGCAGATGAGGGCCAAGCAGTTCGACCGGCCCTTTACCGAGGACCGCGAGCATTTCCTGGACGAAGGCAGCGACGGCGTGTTTTGGAAGCGATCCATCACACAGTTTTGCCAAAACGTGCGCGAGATCGAACACCCGCCGGACATCTGGGCCGGCGGCAAGGGACCATCGCACAAGGCCAGCACCTGCGTCACCGAGACCGTCGACCATCTGGTGTCGGCGATGACCGAAATGAGCCGGCTCCATTTCGGTCAGGCTGCCTGATGATGCCGCGGTCGATTCTGCGCCTAGTTATACGAAAAAGGTGAGAGGGCGTACACTGGCGCGGGTTCTTCGTGCGGACAGTGTTTCGTCAGATACTCGCTGAGCCTGGCGGCCGAGTCCGGGCTAATGTCCGTCACTTCCACGCCGAATTCCAGACCGTCCGTCCACCGAACCACGGCCTCCGCTATGGTAATCCGGTGAGGGGGATTGGAGCACAGGATCTCCACCGTCATCGCGGTGCCCTTGGCGACCGGACGCCTCCCTTGGGCGCGCCATCCCCGGCGTGACATGTCCACGAGCATGCCTTCGTAGCGGATCTCGTCCAGGATATATTCAATCGGACAGCTTACCGTATGCCGTTTTCCGTGACGGGGTTCGTGCCATGCCCCTGGGGATGGCCGTCCGGAGGTTTCTTCGATGGGAAGACTCAGTCCCTCGTCTGCTCGCTGTATCCTCGACCGCCATAAGCGCTGAAGCCCTTGCGAGGCTCCTGCAGCCGTCAAACTGGCCACGCCGCAGAGTGACACAAACTCCATCAAGCTGATCATGGCTGCCTCCCATGCGGTAGTTCTTAGGGGTGCATGCCTTGACTGTAGCGTTCACCTGGCTCGTCCGGTAGGTATTCAAACAAGGTAGTTCTTAAGAAGGGGAAACAGGAAATCAGCGCCAGAACAGCGTACTTCGGTGATCCGCACCCTGGTGGCAGGGTCCCTACAGGAGTGGCATTGGTCAGCGCAACGCCAGTTTAACCAGCCAGACGCAGCCCATATAGAGCGACAGAGAAAGCGCCATGGCGGGCCAGAACCCCCATCGGGGCACAATGAAGATCATGGCCATGACGTAGACGATCCAGGGTGGGACGAACCAGAAAAGCTTCTCCGCGTAAGCGACAATCGCGTCGCTGCCGCCATTGAGATACAGCAGGACGAATGTGGCGCCTGTGATGGCGGGGAACGTGCTGGCGAAGGCCGCAAGGTACGGGCGCCCCTGCGCGCCTAGATACGTAGAAAGACTGACGATGGTACCTCCTAACAGAAAATAGACGACGTATTTTCCCCAATCGTTCACGTGATCGCTCCTCCTATGAGTGTCCTCGGAAGGCCTCTATGGCTTCCTGCTCGATGACTTCTCCTTGTCCCGTATAACGCGGCGAAAAGTGAAAGACCACGAGATCGCGCACCTCGGCTTTGCGCGCCATGATCCCGGCCTGTCTTGCCGTCAGGTGATAGCGATCGCGGGCCTTTTCCGCATCGATGTCGAGATAGGGCGATTCGCAGTAGAAAAGGTCTGCGTGCTTGGCGAGTGCGACGATTCTGGCTTCGTTATCCTGGTCGTAGCGGGTATCGACGACATATGCCAGCTTTTGCCCTCGAGTGATCGTCAAGAATTGGCGTGCAAAGTCACCCAGCACAAACTCTCGTTCCATGCGACGATGCTCGTCAAACAGGACGGCGGTGAAACGAAACTCCTCCGGCTTCCCTTCCCAAAGATACTGCTTCACATCCTTCAGCCAGCCGCCGACGGGAAGGCCGGAATCGTGCAGCTTTTGCTTGTTGACGTTGATGTGGAACCGCTCCTCCAACCCATAGGCGATGGAGGGAATGCGATGGTTCAAGGCCACTGCTTGTACGGTAAACATCGGATCTTCCAGGACGGGAAAGAGCCCGGTCCGCGGATCTATCCGGAGCGGATGAACCGTGAGATCCGATTGTAGAAAACCGTTGGAGGCTTGGAATGTCGCGTGCCGCACTTCCTGACGGTCGAATTCACGGACCTGAATCGTCAATGGATAGCCGTCAACCAGATTCCAGGTGTACCCGCGTAGCTTGCCGTTCACATTATCGATCAGTCCATGCGGACCATAGAGGCGAAGCGTTTTCCCGCGTCCCAAAGCCACACGCACGACGGCATCAAATCCGATGAAGTGATCCATGTGCGTATGGGAGATAAAGATGTCGTTCGCCCGCAAAAGACGGGTGGGGCCCAGAGAGTCGTTCTGTCCCAGGTCGAAGAGCAATGCGCGCTTCGACCATCGAACTTCCACATAGACCCCGGGATCGCCAAAACAGTCGTTCACGAGGTAGCTGGAAAATGAGGGAGTCATGGGGGTCTCAGGACAGTAACGCTGATCGCACTGCACCATACACGAGGATGACTTCCACCGCATGTGCCACGATTGTGGCGTACAGATTTCTCGTTCGCAGCCAGATGAGACCCCAGATCAATCCGTCCACTAGGGCGATCCAATGCAACTCCCGAAAGGTATTGACCATGAAGGGGTCAAACGAGAACAAGAGCGCGCTGGTTAGGAGCGCACCAGGTGAAAGGCGCCGGAGTGACGCATGGCGCCAGATGCCCGATTCCATTGCGACCAGGCGCCCCAACACAAAACCGCGAAAATTGAATTCCACGAACAGCGCGATACCACCGATGAACCACGGAATCATGACAAACACGGGCACTTGAGCGTGGGGCGTGTGAGTCAGGAATGCGATGTCATATCCGAGGGAGGGCAACAGGAGAAGAATCAGCAAAGAGTTTAGAGCCCCGAGG